>Ga0115566_10001641_pt1 | contig 19000 bp, 16 predicted proteins | sample COGITO_mtgs_1204_3_FD_87173 | JGI IMG/M metagenome (GOLD analysis project Ga0115566, IMG submission 87173) | Pelagic marine microbial communities from North Sea - COGITO_mtgs_120405 | ecosystem: Environmental > Aquatic > Marine > Epipelagic | place: Germany:Helgoland, sampling site Kabeltonne...
AGCGGGTAACCCACTGGACGTTGCACGCATAGATTCCAAGCAGGTCGTGACGTCACTAAGGTCCTATTTCTAATTCCTTCACTCGATGTCAAATTTTTCAACTTCCGGGGTGGGGTCAAAGTTGCCCGCCGTATCATAGGCTCGGGCACGAAACGAATAAGAACCGGCGGCCAAATGCGGTGTTAGAAAAAACCATTGGTCGGCATCGTTGGTTTCCGTATCAATCGGAGTATTTTTGGCCACCCAATTATCACCATCAAAACATTCTCCCGTTACTAGGTTTTGCAAAACCAACCGGATGTCCCGGACCTTATAATTATCTCGCGCTCGACCATTGATTCGAACTTTCCCGTTGCCCAGCTTTCGAACCTTACTGATTTTCGTGACCGGTGGAAACGCGTCGTATTGGAATTTTTGCACGACGACTTGCCTCGTGAAACTTCCGTTGTTTGAATACGCTCGCGGTACGACGCTATAGTCAGCAGAGGTATGCAGTGGTTCGGTCGTATTGAGGGAATAGCCCCACTCCGTTTGAATCCCATTTGGGTTTTTAAGTTCAGTTTCCAGGGTGATCCGCTCCACCTGCCATCCCGTTCCATTCCAGAACTCTCCGGACGACCGTTTGCGAATGACCAAATTGACTTTATTGATGCCGCAGCTATCCTCTGCGACACCACATACCATCAACGGCTGTCCAGGTCTTGGTATGAAGTTCGCCGGCGGTTGCTCAACCGTCGCTAATGGCTCTGGCATGTTCCGCCGCAATGACATCATTCTTTTCCGATATGATTGATGCTGCTCTTCGGTCAATGTCGATGCTTTATTTTCTAATTCCAGGGGATCTTTGGAAAGATCATAGAACTCACGAGATCCATCGGCCCATTGAGTGTAGATCGAGTCATACAGTCGCAATTGAGAAAAAGTCGTTTTCAGCGTGTATTTGAGAAACCGTCGAGACTGCCAGTTTTCAATCAAAATCGAGTCACGCCAAGATTCTTCACTGGATGTTCGGCCTGAAGCGAGCAATGGGGCAAATGATTTCCCATCGAAAAACGGTTTCATTGGCGCACCAGCCAGTTCCAAACAGGTCGGAGCGATATCGATGTGTGCCAGAAGATGATTGGCTGTTTGGTTAGCGGGAACACCTGGACCGCTAATGATCATGGGAACATGGGAAGACATTGTCATCGTGTTCCCTTTACCACTGATGCGATGCTGTCCGAGTGAATAACCGTTGTCCGACGTCACCATGATATAGGTGTTGTCGTAACGCCCCGTAACCTTGAGAGACGCTACGATCGCTGCGATTGCCTTGTCGACCGATTTGGTTGCAAGCATCCTTTTACGATAATCCCGCCTAAGTCTTTCTTTGATCTTCTCCGACAACTGTAGCAATTGACTGTAGGCTGGCGGTTTATCGAGAATGTCAGCTTCGTCGAAATCTTCGGCTATTGGCGGAGAAATATCCGGCCAAGTATCCATGTTGGCAGTGTCGATCATGCCACCATTCGCTTTTCCTTCTGTATGAGGACCAAATGGAGAAAAATACACAAACAACGGCTGGGCCGTATCTTTATGATCTCGAATCAGGCGGGCGACGTCTGCAGCTTCAGCATTGGTTCGATAAACACCCTCAGGAAGAGTTTCACCGGCACCATTAGGATTGGTCCTATTTGTGAATCTCGTTGTGAGATAATAACGAGATCCTTGTGACCGGTAGTAATCGTCCCAACCGGCTGGAATTCCAGATCTGCCATCAATTTGGTTGATGTGCTTCCCCACGAACATCGTTCGATAACCAGCGTCTTTCATCCATCGACCAAAATCATCATCGTAGTATCCCTTCTCAATAAACGTCTTGAAGTCCCCTCCGAACCCCCGCGTCTCAACCGTTCCAGAAATGTTTGTTCGATGTCCTAATGCATGTGCATATTGCCCACGAAGCAAACAGGCACGTGATGGTCCACAAAGTGGTGTTGTCACATGAAAGTTAGTGAACGTTAAGCCTGTTTTGGCGATTGAATCAATGGCTGGGAATCGCGAGGCCAGAACCTCAGGTCGAAACATCTCCCGATCCGCATCGTCGAGATTGATCAATACGATATTAGGGCGTGTCAGCGGGGTTTTTGGCGCGGTGGAGTTTGCAATGCTTATGGGCGTTTCGATTGCAAATGCATCGACTAGTAGAAAAACCAGCCAGCAATGACAAATCGCTGCAGCGAGTATTGTATTTTTGATTAAGGAAAAACGTGACATTGCTTACATGGGTAACAGAAAGCTTAACGAAGATTCCGTTCGTGATAACTTGTGTCTCCCTACACCGATGATTCTCTCTATCTAAAGCGACATTTCATATCACGCGTTTTAAGGTATTTTTATTTGAACGATGTTATCGATTTTGACGCACTCAACTTCCTCTATTGGATTTGCTAGAGAGCTGTTTTGATATCATTCGCTTTTGAAATCCAGAAAATTTCGCTAGAAAATGAAGGCCATGGACCCCAAAACGGCAATGCAGTTACTTGAATACAATCGAATCGCTTGGAATAGACAGGTTGAAACGAAGAATCAGTGGACCCAACCGGTTACTTCTGAAACGATTGCTGCGGCACGAAAGGGCGATTGGAGTATTGTTTTGACGCCTGAGAAACCGGTTCCACGTGATTGGTTTCCGCCGCTTAATGGCCTGGCAACACTTTGTCTTGCGAGCGGCGGGGGACAACAGGGTCCCATTTTGGCCGCTGCAGGAGCCGAGGTCACCGTTTATGACAATTCAGAAATGCAGTTGGCTCAAGACCGTTTCGTCGCGGACCGAGATGGACTGTCAATCGCGACCATTCAGGGAGACATGGCAAATCTCGATCAGATCGCTGATGAATTTTTTGATCTGATCGTGCATCCATGCTCGAATGTTTTTGTGCCCAATGTGCTACCGGTCTGGAAAGAAGCACATCGCGTCCTCAAAAAAGGTGGCACTCTTTTAAGTGGCTTTTCCAATCCAGTCTCTTACCTCTTTGATTACGAAAAAAGCCTAAAAGGAATCCTCGATGTGCGATTCAAAATTCCCTACTCCGATTTGGAAAGCTTGAGCGAAACCGAACGCCAGAAATATATTAATGACAACGAACCGCTATGTTTTGGCCATACCCTACAAGATCAAATAGGGGGGCAAATTGACGCGGGTTTTGCAATCACCGGTTTTTACGAAGATAGCTGGGACGAATCTGAAGAACCAATCAACAAGTACATCGATTGCTTCATCGCCACTTGCGCAATCAAGGCGTGAATTAGTGTGGCCAACTGACTTTCGAGCCTGTTGATCACGGACATACTGCCCGTTCGCAAACCTGTCGAAAGGTAAAAGCCTGGTGTGGTAAAAACATGACTGACGGATGCGACAATCGCGTTCCTTCAGCCGTTTTCACAATGGAGAATAATCGATTGCCCCGGAATTATTCGTGACGAAGTGCTTCGATCGGATCCATCTGAGCAGCTCGCATCGCCGGATAAATTCCAAAGACCACGCCGACCATCACGGAAATGCAGAACGCCAACGGGATTGAAAGCGGCACAATGACCGCATCGGTTTCGCGAACAATTTCCGGAAGACTATCTAGAATCTTCGGCGCAAACTGTTCCATGACAAAACGTGTTGCGTCGACCGCGGCGGGACACAACAATCCACCTAGAATTCCCGTTGCACCACCGACCACCGAAAGCGCTATCGTCTCAATTAAAAACTGTTGGATGATGTCTTTTCGCTTGGCACCGATTGCCCTCCGAATACCGATTTCACGCGTGCGTTCTGTTACCGTGGCGAGCATGATGTTCATGATTCCAATACCGCCAACCAACAACGATATCGCCGCGATCAGACCCATGAAAACCATAAACATAAACTTGGTTGTCGCTGCCTGCTCGAGTAATTCGTAGGGGACGATTACCGAAATGTCTTGACGAGGTTCACCTTCTTTACTGAAGAGTGTGGCCTTAATCACATTAGCGGTTCGCGGAACATCCCGAACGTCTTTCACTCGCAATGTCGCCTGACTTAGCTGGAACTCCTGAGCACTAAATGATCCACTTCCGCGTTTAATGACGGTATCACCAAACCGCTGCTCCATTGTCTTAATGTGGATATAAACGTCACGCGAGAAGTCCTGTGCATCAAGTGAACCACCAATTGCCGCTGTCGCATTTTTTGGCTTTAGAACACCAATCACTCGAAAATAATCTTGAGATTCGGGCAGGTAAATCTGCTTCCCAATCGGGTCTTCAAAGGGAAAAAGGTAGGCCGACAACTCGCCTGCCAACACACAGACATTCACGTTCACATCAATGTCATCTTTTAGGAACCGACCAACTCCACTCATCTCCAAACGGGTCACCTCAGCGTAACCTTCAGTGCATCCTACGAGTCGACCATCAATGGGTTTTACATCTGGATTGCCAGCATAGGAAAACTTATAGGGAAGTTCCCGGATTCTAAGAACGCTACCAATCGTTTCGATCGTGCTTTCAATGGTATCACATTCGGCCCGCGTTAAGCCGAAGAGTTTGGGCGCCGAAAAGCCTCCTGCGCCCTCATCCGGTGGCTTACGCGAACGAACAATGATATTGTCGGCGCCGAGGCCTTCGATCTGTTCCTTCGCTTTTTTGCCGATTCCTTCGCCGATCGCCAGCAGCCAGATTACGCTGGCAACGCCAATAAAAATTCCGAGTACCGTCAGTAACGACCTCATCGGATGAAGCAACAGGCTTTTTACGCCAAGAATCCAAGTTCGAAGACCAAACATTTATCTTAAACCTTGCGTTCCATTTGAGGTTTTGCAGGGTCCTGAATCTTTGCCATCGCTTCTTTTTTTAAATTGGTCACACGATCAGTGTTTTGTATATCCGTTTGTATTAGGCCATCACGCAACCGAATTACTCGCTTCGCATGTGCGGAAACTTCGTCTTCGTGTGTGACCATGATGATGGTACGACCTTCGTTGTTCAATCGCTCGAACAATTGCAATATTTCATCCGTGGTTACGGAGTCAAGGTTTCCCGTCGCCTCATCAGCAAGGATAAAGTACGGATCGTTGACCAGCGATCGCGCGATGGCCACGCGTTGCTGCTGACCACCCGAAAGCTGCGTGGGTCGGTGACCTAATCGCTCGCCTAAACCGACCATCGATGCTAACTCGCGACATCGTTGACGTGCTGATGGATCGAGTCGTCCCTGATAGTAAAGCGGAACCTCAATGTTTTCTTCAACAGTCAGTTGCGGGATTAAGTTATACGACTGAAAAACGAAACCAATCCTCGTTGCACGGATGGTTGACAATCCGTCATCGTCCATTTTGGCAACGTCATCTTCACCCAAAAAGAAAGAGCCGCTCGTTGGTCGATCCAAACAACCGAGCAAATTCAACAACGTACTTTTCCCAGATCCCGATGGCCCCATAATGGCAACGTAATCGCCCTGAGGCACATCGAACGTTACCCCTCGCAAAGCGCGGACTTCCTCGCTTTGAAGTTTGTACGTCTTGGTTAATTCTTTGATGCTTGCGGCAAGATCAGCCATCGTGTTGTATTCGCCTTTTCTTTTCTATCTTAATTAGCCAGATACGTATCTACCCATAGAAAACCTGCATTTATGACCTTGGATTTTCCAATTCGCCGCTGGACGCGTCATTCACGGCAAAGAGTCCGCGAGTGACTGAACGTCAGAGTCAAACGAAAATTTGATTCCCAAATCCCGCAAGTTCAAAACTGAGATCACGATTCTAGACTGCGGGTTGAAGATTCGAGGTTCGTCCCGGCTTCTTCCCGGATTCTGCGTCTCGCTTGGATTCGATATCTTTGCTAACGGCCGAAGACTTTTCCGACTCAGACTTTTTGACATCTTTGGTTGGTTCAACGCTTTTGGTCTGTTTCGATTTCGAGTTCATTTTTTTGGTCATTTTTGAATCGGCCGCCGGAGTTGTCGATTTAGCCTTCGACGGCTTTTGCTTTTTCGATTTTTGATTCATCGAAGGTTGTTGATCTCGCTCCTGACGATCCTCATCATCGACCAATTCAGGCAGGTCTGGCAGCTGCAACAGGTCTTGAAAGCCAGCAGGATTCAGTCCAACGATTGAGCCGGATTCCAACCCTTTGGTGATCACCATGTTCGTATCATTGTAAGACCCAACTTCGACTTCGGTTGTGACCCAAACGCCGTTATCGTTTACTAAACAAAACGTTTTTCCGCGGTATCCGTAAACAGCTTGAATGGGAATCATCAACGCGTCAGTTTGGCGTTCGGTTTCGATGGTTACAGCCGCATTCATACCGGGACGAAGCGCACGGATCGGGTTGGAAATCTCGATATAGACTCCGTATTTTCTAACACCACCACCGCCCCAACCTTCCGGTTCAGCATACTGGTTCACCTTCGTCACCATTCCGTCCAGTTCTGCGCCGTTCAACGCGTCAACCGCGATTCGTACTTCCATTCCCTCTTTGATCGACGTCACTCTTGATTCATTGACTGTCGCTCGGACTTGCATCTTGTCTGGATTCGGCAGCTTGATGAGAACTTGGCCCTCACGAACCGCTGCGCCTTCTTCCAAAACGAATTCAGCGTTTCCGCGCCGCGAAAAAATGTTGGCGTAAACGACTTGGCCGCTTTGACCTTCAGGGACTATGATCTCGCAAGCCGTCAACTGCTCTTCGATCTCGGTAAGCTGCTTTTCTTCAATTTTCAGGTTTGCTTTTGCGGCATCAACCTTACTTTTGGCACTGTTGATTTTAGAGTCGAAGTCGCTAGTGAACTTTGTGTAGGTAAAGTTTTCGAGCACAAACAGGGACTGATTCGCGGATTCCCAAGTTCTTTTTGTACGATCAACTGCGGCTTCATCGTTTCGTAAGATGGTTGTTGTTATGAAACCCTTCGCTTGAAGCTTTCGGCTAAACTCAAGGTACTCGATTGCCTTATCCAGCTCTTCCTTCGCTTGACTGATCGCGTTTTCTTTTAAGCTTTTCTCTTCTTTGAAAAGGCCCTCGACATATTCTTTCTTTGTAGCTTCCGCAGATTTAAGATCGTTTTCGGCCGCCGTCAAGGCATCAAAAGCGTTATTGCGAGCGATTTCCTGTTCTTCGCGGGCTGCTTCGATTTCGTCGGAATTAAGCTGGATCAATACGTCGCCAGCTTTCACCAGTTTGCCTTCCTCGACCAAGGTTTTCACCGTCGCACCCTTTGAACCGTATCGCGATTTAATCTGACATCGGATCTCAACGTAATCGGAGCTTTGAATTTCACCCTGATCGAGAACTTCCTTGATGAATGTCCCCCTGAAAGCGGTTGCGGTTAACGGTTGCTCAAGGGTAGAAGGACCCGAATTACCCACATAAAGGTAGGTTCCGAAAGCCAGAATCAGAATCGCGAAGACCGCAATCATTACTAAATTCATTACCGATCCGCGACAACGGCGAAACACCATTGAATGTGTTGATGGTCGATTTGATAAAGTCGAGGTCATTAATTTAGGCATGATTAGATTGACGGTTAGGAATCAAAAAAGCGTTTGAGTAGGCCCAACATTTCGTTTGGCGAAGTCCTAATTTTTTCGCTTCTTGCGAAAATAAACTCTTCGTGTCGGGGTCAGCATCCCTAAGTTTCTAAGAACGCTTTCAATTCGGAAATTGCGGCAGGAAAATTTGATGGCGACTAACTTATTCATCGTCGACATCGACAACCATCGCCATTGTTATTCAACGTCGAGATGTTTAGGTGGGAAGTCTTTGGCGGGCAAAGCGATTCGTCTGACTCCTAGCATAACTTCTCAAGCCAGAAAAGTCATCAGAAACTAAGAAGCTGTCCACTCCGACCATTAGTTCGTGCCCTCATTTTAACCCGTTGTTCAACAAAAAGACTCGCGAATTTCGGGCTGTCTCAATTGATTTTCGCCAATTTAGTGGTTTCGGTTTCAAGTGGAACTCAGATCAGACTTCGGAAAATCACCCAAATTCAACGCAATAAGATCCATAACGGCAATTCTTAAACCCCTGCTTTATGCCGCAAGCCTGATGACTGAGGTAGAACTTGAATCTAAACGCTGTCCAAAATTGGATGGAAGAATCACAAATTGCAGTTGGGAAAAGCACGAAAAGTCGACCGTTAAGATGGTGAACAGAACGAAACGGTATTAAGTCGCCCGCGTTGGGCCACCCACGCTAAACCTTGCGAATAACACCAACTACAACGCCATTCACTTTTGCATCCGTCGCGTAAATCGGAACCATTGAAGAATTCGCCGGTTGCAATCTGATTCGGTCCGCCTCTTTAAACCAATACTTGAGTGTAGCGTTGCCATCCGATGTCTCGGCCACAACGATTTCGCCATTTACCGCCTCCGATCGTGGCTCAACAACGACCATGTCTCCATCGGCGATATGGGCCTCAATCATCGAATCGCCTGCGATTCGAAGCATGTAGCAATCGCGATTGCGGAATAGATCATTTAGATCAACTTCCTGGTGATTCTCAATGGCTTCATGAAATTGCCCTGCCGCGATTTGACCGACCATTGGGATGGTGCGGTTTTTCTTCTCTGTCGTCAGCTCAATCGCCCGGCTCATATTCGGCTCTCGAGTGATTAGACCCTTCTTCTCCAATGCCTTAAGGTGACAAACGACGCCATTGGGTGATTTGATCCCAAATTCACGCGAAATTTCTCGAACCGTTGGACCATAGCCACGATTCTGGATCTTGTCGCGAATAAATTCGTAGACTGCCCGCTGGCGATCGGTAAGAGTCGATTTCATATTTCCCAACCAAAATAACTGCCAAATTTGCTGGTGTCGTTTTGTATAGTATACAGATGTTTCCTAACCGTTAAATGGATTAATACCTAAAAAACTTTTTTCTACCTTCAGTCACAAACCAATCGAGTCGGTTCGTGACGATTAATCCGCCGCAAGACGCTATCACTTTTAAGAATTCATGCGAAAACTGAAGATAAGAGACCTCTGCAACTGCCCGTGATCTAAGCTTCTCTAACTTGGAAATAATGGATAGACTAATGCTCGGAAAAATTAAACGGCTGATTTGCGCAGAGGATGGCCCGACAGCTGTAGAATACGCCATTTTGTTGGCACTATTGGTTGCCATGTGCCTATCGGCAATCGCAGTCACTGGAGGTCCAGTCAAAGCGTTTTGGAAGGGTTCATCCGAATCATTAAAAGAAGCCGTGGATGAATGATCGCAAATTTTCGAAAGTGAGCATCGCTGCTGACTCGTCGAAAAAAGCATGACGGTTAAAATTGCTGTTTTAATCTATACGAAGTGATGAAGTGCAGCAAATCTTAGGACTCGACGTCGGAGGCGCGAATATTAAAGCGGCGGATTCCGCTGGACGTTCGATTTCCATTCCGTTTGCGCTTTGGAAAACCCCATTGCAGCTTTCTCAATGCATTTCCGAAAGAGTCCTCGAGACCTTTGATCTCGATCCGTTTCACCGATCATCGAAAAATCAGGATCGAACCTTATGCGCCATTGCATTGACCATGACCGGCGAGCTTTGTGATTGTTTCGCCACGAAACTGGATGGAGTCAAGTCAATCATTAATTCGGTCTGTAATTGCTTTCCGACCCAACAAGTTTTTATTTATTCCACAGACGGCGACTTTCTTTCGCCCGAATCGGCGACCTGCTCGCCGAAAAAAGTCGCCGCCTCCAACTGGCATGCCCTTGCGAAATATTGCACTCAATTGGTTGATTTGCCAGGCAACAACCCGCAAGACTACGCCATGCTTATTGATATCGGATCGACATCGACCGACATCATCCCACTTAATGCTGATCATATTCTGGCATTGGGGAAAACGGATACGACTCGGATCGCAAATCACGAGTTGGTTTATACCGGTGCGTTGCGTTCACCTGTTTGTGCGGTGAGCGACCGAGTGGTTTTTCGCGGATCAGAGGTCAGTTTGGCACACGAATTTTTTGCCACGATGCAGGACGTATATGTTGTCAAGGAATGGTTGCCTGAGGACGACCGTTTCTGTGAAACCGCCGATGGTCGACCAGCCACGATCCAGAATGCCAAGCGCCGACTTGCCCGCATGCTTTGTGCCGAACTCAATGAAATAGAGGATAACGAGTTAATCAACATTGCCGGTCAATTGATAACCCAGCAATTATCAATGATCCAATCCGCTGTTGCCTATCAGGAACTTCGATTTGGCAAACCGGCTTCGCAATGGATTGTCTCCGGAAGTGGCGGATTTCTGATCGAGCAACTCGCAATCGAAACTGGTGGCAAAATTTCGGTTGTTCACCTCAATGAGGTTTTGGGTGAAGAGCTTTCATCATCCGGGCCAGCCTATGCTGTCGCCAAGCTCCTTGAATCACATCGCAATTCGTCACCGATGACTTGTACGCAATAGGCTTTGTTGAAATGGTTCCATTCCGTGTTGTCAAAATCGGCGGTAGTTTACTGCAACTACCGGACCTATCGTCTCGGCTTGAGCGTTGGCGTTCGCAATTACCATCAGACAACAACCAGACGACCCAAAATATTTTTGTGATGGGTGGTGGTAAAATTTGCGATCACGTTCGGGAGTTGGATCAGCGATTCGCGTTTTCGAAATCTCAAAGCCACACGATTAGCATCGAACTGATGGGGGGAATGGCAAAAATTGCAAAAGCCATATTGAATGTCGAAATCGTCAATCAGCTCGATTCAATCCTAGAACAAGAACGCGATATCATTTTCGATTGTCGAAAGTGGATATCAAACCATCCGAACGTCCCACATTCTTGGTCTGTTACCAGCGATTCCATTGCCGCGCTTTTGGCGAAAGAAATTTCGGCGAGTTTGGTGTTGTTAAAATCGACGGATAATCCACTCAATCTGGTCGACGACTATTTCCCATCGGCATCCAACGGATTATCTGACATCCAAATTGTGAATCTCGCAAATAAAGCATTCTCTTGCGGGCCGTAACCGATTTACGAAATCGACGCATCCCAAACTGGTTTGCGTTTTTCTAAAAACGCTGCCAACCCTTCCTTTGCATCATCAGTTTTTCTTGCTTCGGCTGACACCGACGCCGACGCTCGGATTTGACCTGCAACGTCAACGTTGGCCATCTTCCGAAGGTGTTTTTTGGTGATACCCAAAGCAGATTGAGACCCCGTTAGAATGGATGCAACTAACTCATCTCGCCGAGTCGTCAATTGGTCCTTCGGCACCAATTCATTAATTAAGCCCATCCTAAGTGCATCGTCGGCTTCGACGCGTTTACCACTGAGCAGCAAGTAGGATGCCGTCGAAACGTTGGTTCGATAAAGCAACAATGGGCAGACCATCGCCGCGGTGATTCCGCGTCTGGGTTCAGGCAGTTGAAAAAAAACATTATTGGATGCGAGCACAATATCACAGGCAAATACCATTCCGGTTCCGCCGGCGAGTGCAGGACCGGGCAAAACGGCTATGGTTGGGATTTCTAACTGAAAAATTTTCGAAACCAAATCGTTGTAGACGTCGGAATCTTTTTGCCATTCCGTTTCCGGATCGACCGCGGTGATGCGACTTTGCATTTCACCAAGGTCCATACCTGCGCAAAACACGTCGCCTGTTGATTGAATCACAAAAAGCCGGATCGATTCGTCTAACGAAACGGAAGTAACCCACTCATTCATCTCACCAATGAAATCGCGAGTCAAGGCGTTGCGTTTTTCCGGGCGGTTGAGCGTCATGGTCGCGACTCCGCCCACGACTTCCGTTTGAATTAATTTCGTCATCGGTTGTTCGATTATTCAATTGGGTTCAAATAGAGTGCAATCTATTTATCATGACGTTTCCCGTCTTTTCAGGAAACATGGCCACACAAACGGTTAGCAATTGGAAAGTCGCCCCAAAAACTTTGCCTATCATTTTCGCTATCTCCAAATCGATTTAAGTACGGGCAAAAATTGTCAAATTGATTTGGACGAGCAACGATTGCGTCATTCGATCGGAGGCGCCGGCTTGGGGGTTGAGCTGCTCTTACAAACAGCTTCTGCAGAATTAGATCCATTTGATTCTCGCGCGAGCCTGTTTTTCGTCTTTAGTCCATTGGTCGGAAGTGCGCTGACTACATCCGCAAAATTCGCCGTTGTTTCTAAGAGCCCGTTAACCGGCCGTATTAACGATTCGCTGGCCGGTAGTGGCTTTGCCATCGCTGGCAAGCGAACCGGATTCGATGCTATCGAAATCATCGGTGCAGCAAAACAACCATCCATCATTGTGGTTGAGAACGACAGGGTGCGAATCGAAGCATGTCCCGATTTATGGGGCTTGAGTATTCCAGACTGTGATAAAAGTTTACGAAAACATTTTGATTCTCGATTTCGGATTGCCTCGATCGGTCCAGCCGGTGAAAACAAGGTTCTGTTTGCGACCATTTCCCATGATGGTCGACATGCCGGTCGCGGCGGGAGTGGCGCGGTGCTTGGATCGAAAAACATCAAAGCGATCCTGGTTGCTGGCGACCAAAACGTGAAATGGGCAAAACCCGAATCACTGAATCAATTTGCCAAGGGTTTGTCCAAACGCTCATTTGGTTCTGCTACCGCCAAGTATCGTGAACTTGGCACAGCGGGAAATCTGTTAACTTTCAACCGTTTACAGTGCCTGCCGACGCGGAATTTCAGAGACAATCAAATTGAAAATGCTGAATCGCTGTCACCGGAAATGATGGCGAAGGATCGGAAGAAAGTTCGCAGTTCATGCGCAGCGTGCACAATCGGATGTGAACATCTTTACGGAATTCAAAAAGGCTCAAACGGCGGAACGTCGAAAAATGTTCGAATGGAATACGAAAGTCTGTTCGCACTCGGGCCAATGTGTGGAATCAATGATCCCGACGTTGTCCTTTCAGCAGCTCAGATTTGTGACGAAGCTGGAATCGATACGATTAGTGCTGGAGCGACCATCGCGTTTGCGATGGATTGTGCCGAGCGAAATTGGATTTCAGAGAAGTTGAACTTCGGTGATGGGCCAACATTGCTTCGATTGTTGACTCAAATTTCAACAAGGCAGGGAATCGGTGATCATCTGGCCAATGGTTCGCGACAATTTGCCAACGAAATAGGCGGTTCTGCAATTGACTTCGCGCCCCAGATTAAAGGTCTTGAAATTCCTGGTTACGATCCTCGAAAATTGTCAACAATGGCACTTGGTTTTGCGGTCGGAAGTCGAGGCGCAGATCATAACAAAAGCAGTGCATATGAAATTGATTTTAGAGAGGACAGTTCAAAGAATTTTTCAGCGAAACAGATTTCAGAGGCCATCTTTATCGAAGACAAATCCGCAGTGATGGATTCATTGATTTTCTGCAAATTCTTGCGAGGCGTTTTTGACGATTTTTTCACCGAAGTCTCAGAAATCTATGAGTTGGTTTCCGGTTGGAAACTTTCACCCAAAGAAATCCGTCAAGTTGGAAGCAAGCTGATTGAAAACAAAAAGCTGTTCAATGTTCGCGCCGGCTGGATGCCGATAGAAGATCAGCTACCACAACATTTTTTTCATTCTTCGGAAAAAAATGTACAAGCAATATTCACAAAAGACGAACTATCATCGGCGATCCGAGAATACAATATTCTTCGTGGTTGGACACCTGTTGGATTCCCCAAAACATTCTCGGGAAACCGCAAGGAAAACATTTAAGTTGGACACAGGAAATTAAGCATGATCTCGCAGAAAAGTATCGGACAATTTACCAGTCGTTTAATGGTTGGTTTTCTGGTGTTGTCTTGTGCCGTTTTGCTGATTGCCGGTTGCAAGAATTCAAAGACGGAAAATCCGGAAGAGCAAGTCTCTGCCGTGGAGGAAGCCGCAGAGTCGACAAACGGCGACGCGGCCGACACGGATCCCAAAAAATCGGTGATGGATCATGCAAGCGATTTGCTGGAGCAAGCCAAAGACGTAAGCACCAATACGACCAATTCGGCATCCGAGTGGGCGCAAGGTGTTTATCAAACGTCATTGGAGGCCGCTGGTGCAACAACGAAAAAGATGAACGATTCGCTGAAGAGTTTGTATCAAAAAGCGGTTGAATCTGGTTCGACGACTGCCACGAGCACAAGGGCTTGGGTCGAAGAAGACATTAGCAAAATGGGAGCGTGGGTTTACACATCACGAGCCGTTTCGACGGAAGAAGATCCGCTCGCAACCGTCGCCATGCTAAACAAAATGGGCCGCGAAAAATGGGAATGCTTTTGGGTCGATAAACAGGGTACGGCGACGACGCTGTATTTCAAAAAATCACCGCGCAGCTACATCAGTAGTATTCCGTTTAAGGACCTTGTCAGGATGTTCCCCGGCTTGGGAAGTGAGAATTAGAGCCTGTCAGTCAATACAAAGTTAGCATCCCCCGCTCCGACGGCGATAAACCAAGCGATGAAAAAAATCGGACCGCAGGGACCCATGACCTTTTTCCCGTGACCTTTTTCCCGTGGTTTTTGGACACGCGGAAGTAATGCTCGGAGGTGATGCACGGGTCCCGCTAACGATCTCAACCAAATTTAATTTGTCGACTTGGCCTGTTGCATCGTAAATCTATTCTGTTCGCACAATACCGTAAAATTTTTATGTCGCATCGATTTGGACCAGCGGAAGGCCAACATTCATGCTGCCCGATCGAAATCCTTCAAGATCAAGAGTGACGTGCCGGAAACCGATTTTTTTAAGAGTTGACGTCAGTTCCTTTCGGAGTTCACCATCCAACATCTTTCGTAGATCATGCTCAGGCAACTCAACTTTGGCCAAATCTCCGGCATGATACCGAACTCGCATTTCGATAAAGCCTTTTTCCAACAACCAGTCTTCTGCGGCTTCAATCATTTGCAATTTCGCGGGCTCGACCGATTCGTTGTACGCAATGCGACTGGCGAGGCATGGCGATGCAGGCTTATTCCAAACTGGAAGTTCCCAATGCCTTGCGATATCGCGAACATCAGATTTGGTGAACTTACAATCGGCCAGCGGACTGCGAACCGTAAATTGTTCAGCAGCTTCAAGCCCTGGGCGATAGTCGGAAAAATCGTCTAAATTTGTTCCGTTGAGAATGGTTTCGAAATCAGACGTTTCGGCAAATACTCGCAAGTTCCTGTAAAGTTCTGTTTTACAATGAAAACATCTTCGACCGTCATTGGCGACATATTCCGGATTTTCGATTTCGTTGGTATGAACACATCGCAATTCCATTCCGATTTTCGCGGCACCTTTTTCGGCGATCTTCAGCTCACGGCGTGCCAAGCTCGGACTGATGGCGATGACCGCAATTGCTTTTTCAGCACCCAATGCCTTGAATGCCGCCTGCGCCACAACGCAGCTATCTACGCCGCCGGAATACGCCACAATCACGGAGTTGAACTTCGATATTCGCTCTACCAGCTTGTCTGCATTCTCGATAACGCAATCATTCTGCGATTTATCAGAGGAGGGATTGATGTCGTCGTTCAAGGCGATTGCCGAGTATTTCGAGGAAGAAGTCGTTTAGCAGCATTGTAACAGGCTAACTCATCCACTTTCCCCGAAAAAGAACGGTCCGCCTTAAGCTTTTTGGTAATTGCCCAAAAATGGAATCTGGATCATGATGACGATCCGGTTTGATTTTTCAACCGACAGCAAAACACGGTTGAATCGATTGATCGTTGAGCTATTTAACATGACTGCGTCAATCAACGCAGTCTCATTTCCACTCTCATCCATCGGCCTCAAAGCCACAGAAACAATCCCTGAATGTCAGAATCGCAATCACTCGCTGAAGCCCTCAAAAAATTTGAAATCCACGAAAAGTATGATTTAAAGCTGGATGAAACAAAGATCGCTTTGCTCTCCGATTATTGTGGGATGTTGTGGGAATGGAATGAGCGGATGAACCTGACACGCCATACGACGTTCGACAAGTTCGTCTCTCGTGATTTGGTCGACACACTTGAACTCGCCAAGTTACTGGAAGAAGGCGAAACGGTCATGGATGTCGGAACCGGTGGGGGCGTGCCTGGGGTCCCGCTGGCGATCATTCGCCCCGATTTGACAATCGCCCTCGGCGAGTCAGTGGTCAAAAAAGCGCGGGCCGTACAAGGAATTGTCGTCGAATTAGGTTTGGAAATTACGTTCTTTGAAGGCCGAGCTGAAGCAGCACTGCAAGATTATGGATTCGACACGCTTTTTTGCCGAGCCGTAGGCCCACTTTGGAAAATCTTGTTTTGGTTTCAACACGATTGGAATGCCATCGGAAGGATCTTGGCGATCAAAGGCCCAAGTTGGGCGGATGAACGCCATGAAGCCCGCGAAAAAGGATTGCTTCGTGATTTAGATCTTCGCAAGGTTTCGTCGTATCCGATGGCTGGTACCGAATCCGAAAGCGTCATCCTGAGTTTGACGCCCAAGACCGCAAAATAACTGAGATTGAACAGCTTGGTTGGTTCCGTCAAAATTCGGGTTGAATTGGAATCCCATGTTCCTGTGAAACAACTCACAATCACTCAAGCGTAACCTTCAATTAGCAAGCCTTAACGATACGACGTTCATGCAAACGGATTTGCAATGCCTCATGATCAAATCGAAACGGAAAGCAGTTCGACTTCGGACGACGTTGCCGTTGAGAGTCACAAAATCGAATCTGTCCGCCCGAATTTCGAAAACGGTCTGAATCCGACTCGTTCAAAAGCATGGGTTTATTATGTTTTGTTGGGCAGCATCCTATTGTTTGGTTGCTACGCGCAATGGCTCAACGGAATCGTTTATCAGAACCGTGTTCCATTCTTCGATTCGATGGCGTATTACGATCGACTGTTTGATGTCATGTCAATTCGCCAACAAGAGGGTCTTGGACCGGCGATAAAAAACGCGACAGTCACGAGCTCGACAATTTGTTGGCCGTACTTAATGGCGCTCCCATTGTCCTATTTTTCAGGGCCATCCCGCGCCATTGGGGTTTGGATTGAAATCTTTTATCTGGCAGTGTTCATTTTCTCGTTCGCTTACTTTCTCGATCAATATCGAAGACTAAGCGGAAAAGCCATTTTAGTTTCGATGGTCCCGATCTTCTTGATGTCTGCCTTGTATCGATACAGCGCAGGAATTTCGGACTTAAGAGTCGACTTGCCGATGGCATTTATGTACGGCTCAGTCGCATGTTGGTTGCTGGTCGGATGTTGGCGAGAACGGATTTCAGATTTTGTCATCGTTGGGATCTTGATGGGGATCGCATGCCTGTCTCGCGGCATCGCGCCGGTTTATCTGGTGACTGGATTCCTTCCACTGGTGATCCTGCGATTCCTGCAGGTTTCTGAAAAGAAACAATTTCTGCTGAATATCATTTTGGCAATCGCGGTCACCGTCTTAATTGCGGGTTGGTTTTATTATCTTCAGCACAAGTATTTGTATTACTACTATTTTCAATGGAATACCGACGCCAATGCGAAGGTCACATTTTCAAGATCAATGCGACACGTTTTGTCCGCCGCCAAAAGTATCGGACCGTTTGTTGCTGTTTACTTCTTATCACTTTATGTCGTCTCTCGTTCAATTCTTTCACCAACAACCCACGCCGGAACCACCCATAACAAACCGTTTAAAAAGTCGACCGAACAGCGCACCTGTGTAATCGATCCGGGGACGAAATCGCCTGCGGTTTTTTATTGGCTGCTTTGGATCGGCGTTGCACCTCTCCTGCTCTTGATTGCAAAACGAGCAGCGGTGAATCCATTTGTCAGCTTGCCGGCATCCATTGGACTGATGCTGTTTTGGATCAACTCTCAACAGTCCCGTATCCAATTGCTATCGGCGCAACGAGCCATGCGAGTCGGTTATACCAGCTGTATTTGTCTCATATTGGTAATGTCATACGGATATGTTGAACATCGCAAAAGCACCGCGCCAAACGCTGTAGCAGCTCAACAGCAAATTATTCATTTGATGAGAGATGATGCAAAAGCGGACTCGAAGACATCGCTTGCATTTGCCAATGCGGTGCTTACCGACATCTGCGACGCAAGCATCCGTAGCAGCCTGCAATATGAAATGCATGGCAAATACGTTTCGAGATCCCAAATCCAATGCGAGGGTGTAACCTATCAAACAAGCAACTTATTTATGCTTCCGGCACAAGTCGAATGGGATAAAATCCCGGGCAAGACGATCGAAGACAAAATTTCGTTTCTGTTTCAAAGAGCTAAAAACGAAATCGACTATCTAATCTTTCCCACAATCGAATCCATCCCCAAAATTCAAACTTATTATCCCGCGAGTCTAACGTCAAATTACTCTCCGGAAATCATCCAACAGGCTTTCGCAGCTAACTTCTTGAAACCCATCTCCGAACCGATTGTTGTCAGAGCAGGCATCGAGTTAGTTGTCTATAAAATTATTCGATAGACGGGTTTCGGATTCTAATTTTTCCAACCGTGATGATTCCTTACCCATTCGATTTGTGCAAGATGATGGTCCGAGTGCCAAACGTAGCTAGGTAATGCCTGAGCTAACGTAACAGCTTTTCCCAATTCCGGATGAAAAAACGCAAGATCAAATTGTTCGTCGGAAAGTAATCGCAACATTCCAGCCCAGCGTTGGTGAACGCCTTCCAGGATCGTCAACGAACTAGCGACGGGCAATTTTTTTGCATCCAATAGCTGCGACCACCGCGACTCGTCATACGCTTTAATTTCCGGTGTCGATTCAGTTAACGCCCATTTGAATCTGACGTAGCAATTCATATGGCTATCAGCCAGATGATGAATGATTTGGCGAATCGTCCAGTTTCGGTACTTCGTATCCAGTTGAGAATCGCCCATACCCGAAACTTGCTCACTCGCACGTGACGGGACGCTTTCTAACTTTTCAATCAGTTCATGCTTTAGACCGTTCGTCAGCCTTTTGGGACAGACGTATTCGCCAGCTGGATTTTGCGGTGGTTGCTCGATCATATTTGAGGAGAGGAATTAAGATCCATCGTGAAAGAGTTGCTAAATCAC
>Ga0115566_10001642_pt1 | contig 19000 bp, 32 predicted proteins | sample COGITO_mtgs_1204_3_FD_87173 | JGI IMG/M metagenome (GOLD analysis project Ga0115566, IMG submission 87173) | Pelagic marine microbial communities from North Sea - COGITO_mtgs_120405 | ecosystem: Environmental > Aquatic > Marine > Epipelagic | place: Germany:Helgoland, sampling site Kabeltonne...
CTTCAATCAATTGAGGATTACCTCTATTAATATATTTTTTAAGATGCATTTGTTTGTTTCTTTCACAAATTTCATCCCAAGTTTCTCTTCTGTTTTCATCTGCTTTATATTTAGCATACTTCGTAAATACATTAAACTCTGATAGCACTTTATTTTGTAGTTCCATTTCTTTCATCTTTAACACCTTAATTTTTTTCTTTCTACTATTTGGTCAAATGAAGAGAATGAATGAACATATTCACCATTCTTCTTTACGACCCATTCTCTCTCGACCAAAAAGTTCCAAGATGGGAAGGTAGAAATTACATCAATTCCATATTCTGAAATTAAATCATCTACATCTTTATATTGTTTATTGTTATATTCAATCAAGGTTTCCCCATCACAAATAATAACTGCTTTCATACTCACTGCTAGAACATATCCAACAGGGTAAAAGTCGGGCTTCATTAAAGTATAATCTTCATATTTTTTACTATCACGGTAAAGCCAACCTTGTGATTTCAAAAAGACTGGTAATATTCCAGTCGGTAATATATTCGCATAATCGCATAACATAGGATTCCTCTCCTAAAAAGGTATGAGGGGCAGCAAATTGTGAGGGAATGCTGCCACCTCAATTGTAGAGACATAAATACCTAAATGGTATCTATTGGTTGCCTCCACCCTGCATACCGGGCATTAGCAGTACATCTGCTACTGAGTCCCAGTCTGTTGCTGTAATTGTTTCTTTAGGTACTTGAATCCCATCAAGATATATCCAATGTGTTGGATGGTCTTGTATTTGGTCAAGCATATCATCTACTGTCATATTTTCCATTACCGTGTGTCCGGTTTCATTTGCTATTGTTAATTTCATATTTTTCACTTTCCTTGTATTTTCTCTACATTTTTATAGGTCTATAATTATTGCGACCTTCCCTCTAATAAACGGCCTGTTAAAGCGTTTATTGTATTTTCATATTGAACACATAATGCCTTATGGTTGTTCAAATCTACAACTAGTTGATTGATTATATTTTGTGCCTTATTTATCTCGGCAATATAATCCTCAACAGTTGGTTCTGCTTTCGTTGTTTCTGCGTCTTCTGTTTTTACACTTTTCTTTTTACTCATTTTACTCATCCCCGAATAATCCAATAGGCCATAATGTTGATACCACTACTACGCCTACTGCAAATCTCGCCAATGCTCCTATCTTACTCATATCCTTTCCTCCTTTCTTCTAACAGAGTAGAAATGGCTGCTGATGCATCGTGTTTACTTAGGCTTGCAAAGTCTCCTTCATAGCCTAAGTTCCTCAAATAACTACATTGTTTTTCTGTTGCCATTTGAACATCTCCATTGTCTCTGTTTAGAATTTTTACTAGTGATTGGCGTTGTGCCTCAGTAGGTTCTTTGCCCGACATAATCCAATCCTTAATACTACTTAAGAACTTACGTTCCCAATCATTAATACCATCTAATTCTGAAAACATTCTGATACCATAATAGTTACATTTGTCCTCAAATTCTGAATCATTTTGATTCTCTTCAATATTAGAAGCAATCATTTTATTTCTCTCTATTTCCATATATCTTTGTCTTCTTGATATTAAGTCATCCTTCTCTTTTTGAACCTCAAGAAGTCTTTCAGCAAGTTTCTTATCCTCATTCTCTGTTAATGTCTGATGCATTTCAAACATAGCATAAAACAATGTTAAATCATTCATCAACTTCTCGGTTGGATAACCTCTTGTTAAAATCTGTCTCTTTGGATTTTCAGGACTATTCCATCTCCAAACGATACTAGCCATCTTATATGTTGGTGCGCCATAAGTACCCTTACTAGATTTACGAATCTTAGTATTATCAAAATACTGTTTATATTCATGATTATAGTATTTACCCACTTTACGAACATTCACTCTCATATCTAAATCTTTAACATGGTCAAACATTGTTGTAAATGCATCACCATTAGTATGCCACCACGCAGTTTTCTTCATAGATTCGACTCTAACATTAATCCATTTCTCAATCATATCTTCTGATATTGAGTCAATATCTAATCCAGTATCTTCTGCAATTGCTCTCAAGATTAAGTATGAATTAATATGGTCTGAACCTACACACTCTCGTATGCCATTTTCAGTATTTAATATCTCAAAATGATATACAATATTGTGTGAACATAAACATTTGCGTGGGTGAGTTGTAACCCATTCAGGCATCTCACTTAATCCACTCCACCAACATTCACCTGTTGCTATCCATTCATGCTTTGCTTCATCATAATTATCAGCAACGGATAGTTCTACCAATTTTCTTTTCAGAATCTTGTCCCACTTTCCTTCACCTAATTCTCTTTTATATTTGTATTCTTCTTCTATCATTTTATCTCACTCCGTTTTTCTTTTGTCTTCTTCTATATGTTTGACCACAAGGTTGGTCTGAACAAAACTTCTTACTTGACTTACCAATAAACAATTTCCCACACTCCAAACATTCAACACCTTTACCTTTTTTGAATGATGCTATGTTTCTTTCTAATCTATTTTTAAGAGCATTGAAATTCTGTATGTCATCTATTCTCTTAATTAATTTTCTTTTGTTCTTTGATTCAACTTGACATTGTTCTCTACAATATTTTCTTATCCCTAGCATTTTTGCACTATGCACCATAAAAGGAACTCCACAATTTTCACAATGTTTTGATGTCGGAGGGAACTGTGGTTTTTGACTATCATATATTTCTTTTCTACACGTAAGTGAACAAAACAAATTATACTTTTGACCACTACCTAAAATTTGATTTATATCAATAGGGTCATGACAAGTCACACACAAAGCATCACTTAATCCTGCTCTGATTGATAGATAGTAAGTGTTCATCAATAATCTAATATTCAGTTTACCTTTTTCAGTCGCCCCTTCTTTTAACTCTAGAAGAAAACTATCATCAGTCATTTTGCTCATCTTCCATTTTCTCAAATGAGCGCATTTCTTGTAGGTGCGCTGTAAGAACTCTATCTAATTGTTTAAATAAATGTTCTGCACATCCTGCTATTTCTTTACGATATAACATCAACCAAGTCTTGTGTGCTGTATTAATTAATATCTTAGGATAATCATTTTCATCCATCTTGACAATCAATGGTGGTAAATCAATATCATTAATTAATTTAGTTTCTATTTCCATTTGAAATGTATTCATCTAAGCCCACCATCCTACGGATTTAATCTCTGCATCTTGTGTTACAAAAATCGTACCTGATTTAAGATGCACATGATATTCTTCTAACATCATCTCAAATTCAGTTGACCAAACTTGGCAGACTGTTACTGCACAAACTTCTGACCAATCTATTGTCGTTTCACCTGTTGTTGTTTTCAATTTCATTTTCATTTTTACTTTTCTCCTATTTTTATAGATGTATATCCTTCAGGTATAAACGGCTTGCTACATCTAGTACAAAGCCACCTGTTGCTAATTTTACTTTTATGGTGTTCCATAACATATAGACACCCTTTACATAATAATTTCATATTCATTCTTCTCCTTCTTTTTTTTGGTAGCATTCTTCACAAATCCTACTAGTATATTGTTCTTTGAGGCGGTGGTTTTTACCACAAATCTTACATCTTCTAACCCTAATAGTCATATCTTAAACCCCAATAAACGTAAACTAATAAATATTACTAACATGATTAAAAAGAACTCCATTATAATTCATCCTCCATCATATTCTTCACATCTACTATTACTGAATCATCATCAATTATTTCTAATAACTGTGCTGTTACTCCTTCCATAACGGCTGCTATTGAAGTCAATGAATCTTCAATTATCGTTCTATGGATATTACTTACCAATGGTGGCATCTTCTCATAGAACTCTATCATCTGATTAAAATGATGCTTCATCATTTCAAAATTCTTAATATCATTTAAGTCCATATTTAATCAACCACTCCTGATACGCATATGATTTACAAATACACATTTCAACATCCATTTCACCTGTTGCATCCTGTTTGATTATTATCCCAGTTTCGTGACATTCACTACACTTCAACAATCAACATCACTCCAATCATCTTCTATTACTTTTAGCCTTTTCTCTAACTTAGTAAGTCTATTACTTAGTGTGAGCATTTGTCTCTGTAACTTTTCCGATTCAGGTTTAGTTAATTCCTTTAATTCACTTCGAGCAACATTCAATTCTTCATTGATTATATTACTATATTCATTTATTTTTTTAGATACATGAGTTTTATTAGCACTAAGTACCCTATCAATTTCTCCTTTTGTGAGTCTCATTCTATCTAATTCATCACTAAAACTCTTCAATACTTGGCGTATTTCATCTATTTGAGTTTGACTAGGCACTATATCTTTAACACTAGGATATTCTTTCATTAATGCTCTAAGATAATCTTTAATATGTAATTCGTTTGCTAAGGCATTCATCCTATTCCCTTTATGTCTAGGATTAGTTTCACACTCAGGACAGAATTTCATCTTCCATTTATGTGAAGGTACTCTAAACTGTTTATTACATCTGTGTCCGTCTTCCATTATTTTTTGGCAATTATTATATGGCATATTTATTTCTCCTCATTTTATCTTGAAATTGTTTCTTTCTTAAATCTATCATATTGTTGTAATGGTTATCAGGCCACCAATCAGGCTCTTGTGTTTTCCATGTAGCGAAAGTGTATTTCTCATTTAGATAGTAATCACGATATGCTTTCACTGCATCTTCATTTTTGTATTTGTCAGGCATTGCTTGAGCAAACGGTGTTAGTCCAGTATCAGGTAGCAAAATGTACATTTCTGCAATTTTACTTGCATACTCTTGTAAAGTTTCTTCGACTTTGTGTACTTTTCCATAACGCTTTGTATATTCTTTGCACAATTCAAAGCAATGTTCCCAAAGAAAACTAAAGTTTTGTCTACTTTTTCTAGCCCAAATAGTGCAAGGGTGATTTAACATTACGGGTTTGTAAGGTGAATCTATACCATGATGGTGTAAAATCGTTGAAATCATCTGCATACTTTCAGTAGGCATTTTGACTACATGTTTATCTAACATTTGTTTTGCGCATTCTTTTGGTGTGTTACTTAATATAAATATATTCATTTTTATGCCTCTTTAATAGTTCTTTAATTTTTATTGGTGTATTATACTTTTTGTGTATTTCCTCGAACTGCCCTTACCACTGGTTACAATAATGTAGTAGTAGGTCATGAAGCAGGATGAAAATAACATCAGGAAACCATAACATAGTTGTTGGAATGTGATTAGTCGGGAACATCTTTTGGCTCTTGCTCAGTTACCCGCGATGTATTAACTGACAAACCCGACTCTCAACTAAGGGAAAATCTTCTAGTTCTAATAAACTGAGGTCGCATGACGCACTTATCATTCCAAAACACCACATAAAAGAATGATATACCCCTAAGCAAGAGAAACTAGAAGATTTTATTATTAAGATAAAACCTTAATTGTGAACTACATAAGTAGTCGTGAGTGTGAATATTCGGAAGGTAGAGGGAGTTCACAAGATGCAATAGCATGTCACTACAATAAAAAACACATGGACTCGACCTAATGTTTTGAACTAATTACTGCATAAACCTCTACCCTAAACCGAATCTAGAGTATTTTTATTTTAAAGTCTTCATTGACTATTGAGTATTAAAGGGAAAGTAACCGTTCTATGCCGTCACCACGTGGGTAAGTCATCAGCAGACCATTGTCTCTAGCGGAAACAATTCTTACTGATTATCTGTTTGAGATTACAGACATATTAGTTTTACAAGTTTTGGTAATATGACAACTTTCAAGTAAAGTAAGTGCTTTCACACAAACCTGACCGACTATTACAAGCATAATACTTGTGATAACCTACTACTCTATATTGAATTACTTTGCTAATCTAGAATTAGCATCAAGCGACTTTTATGCTTGACAGCACTCATCCACTATATCTTTTTACTTTTTTAATTTGGATTAAACCCTTTTTGTAACACCCTAAAGTATTGTAAATTAGCCCGCTAAGACTATTCTACAACTTCTCCACTTATGGGGTGAGTGTCTTTATGTATTGATAATAAAACTAAGTAACCTATTAGGTCATTAATTATATCATCATCTGATTCTAATGAATCATTACCGCGAGATAAACGACTTAACTTATCATCTATCCTAACTCGCAGTTGTTCATCTGTATTAGATGTTGAAAATATTCTAATTGGATTCAATGCTGAATCTCCATACTGCTCATTCTTTTCAATAAGCATTCCTTTGATATCATTACACTTCTCATGTATTAATAGTGCTACACCTTCGAGAGGTTTTCTTGTGTAAGGTTGTTGCATTGTTTGTGGAGGTGTATATTTGACATCACTCTTTCCACTAAACATTGTTATCTTCCTTTCTTTGTTATCTTCTTCATTTGTTCTTTTATTTTCTTTATCCATGTTAATCACGTTATTTTTTTAATGCTATTCTTGTTTCCACTCGTTTACACTTGTTGGAAATGACACAATGATATACATATGTTAGTATATGTTTACCACTTTGCTCTACTTTATTCGTTTCTCTCGTTTCCACTGTTTTTCATAGAGAGAGAAATAAATAAAGAGAGAGAGAAAAAAAGTATGTATGTATGTATGTAAATGTAGTAAATGATAATGTATATTATAATGATATACATATATTGTATATCTTATTCATTTTGTTCTACCTCTCGTTTCCACTTAAGTGAAAAGGAAGAATGTTAATCAAAATGAGTAAGATATTATTTAGTTATCTTATATTATATAGGATACTAGATACTGATATTTTTATCAAATAATACATATTGTATTAATAATGATTCTTTAATCATTAGTAATAATAACTGATGTCATATTGGTGGTAAAATATTTATCCTTTGAATAATACTGCTTTAAATATTAATTAGGTTATTCTTGAACACGAATGATGTTTGGTCAGTTCCTACAAATCAAGTCGGCTAGGAGGGTATATAAAGGATGCCGTCAAGTTTTCGCCAGCCTCTATTTTAAAACAATATACAACCATATGGTATTAAACGCTTTGTCAGTTTAAGACCTTAAAATAAAAAAAGGAGGAATAAGGCATTAAAGCCCTATTCCCCCAATTAGTACTCACAAAGAGTCAATCCGTTTTATTCTTCCTCCTGTGAAGAAATCCCTAGACCATCTAGAGAACCATCCCAACCTGCTTTGTAAAGCGTAGTTGCATTTTTACGAATTGTCTTTGTGAGTGTGCTTGCATAATCTGCACCACTTGCGAAATGAGTATTCTTACTTTTACCGTGAGGCAATAGTAATGCTTGAACACCGACACAAGAATCGAATGCTTCTGCAAATGCTGTTTCAACATCTGATACTATTGCATCCACTGTACTTAGAGCAGCAGCAGAAAGAATACCTCCACCACCTCTTCTCCAAGGGTATCCGTGACATCCTCTAAGAGCCTCTTTTAGAGTCTTAGTCATTTGTTCTTGCATCTCAGGTTTACTATCTCCTGTTGCAATTAATTGTACGGCTACAACTTTTAGACCCTCATCGAGTGAACCTCTATCATCTGCCGCTATCATTGTTTCTACTTTCTTTTTTGTATCTTCCCATGTTTCCATTTTTAACACCTTTATTATCATTAACTGATTGCCTTTGTGAGCATAATAATAGCCGATGTAGGGCTTATTAAAGGGTTCTATCAAAGTAGAACCATATGGTAGTATTTATTTAAATGTATAATGAAATATTATGTATTACAACCATATGGTGTGGTACTTTGAGAACACCCTTAAGTACCCTATATCCACTATATATTATGTTAAGTGGGGTTGAATAGATACTTAACTAAGGAGATAAAAAGAGGAATTATTATGACAGATATGACAAATGAACAATGGGAAAGTAAGAAAACACTAATTGAGGCATGGTTTGAAAGCCATCCTGATTGGCAACAGAATATTGAGTTAATTGCAGTACCGCAATTAATCGCTGCTGCTGATAAGAAACCTGAATCTAGAGATGCGCTTTATGGTGCAATTAGAACATGTTTCGCAGATATCGCAGATAAGCCATTTAGGTCAGGTAGAGGTTCAACTATGCCTGATGCTGTACTTATTGCAAGAGATGCGGTTTTATCCGCTTATCATGTTGCAATGGTTATACTTTACAATGAAAACGAATCAATACGCACACTAGAAATGAGACACGGTAAATCCGGTGGCGGAAATTATGCCGATGCAATTGAGTTTGCTGATGCAAATACCGCAAGCCGTAGGCAAATGTTGAATAAAGCATATTCAGATTATACCAAAAATACAGATAACGCACCTTACCTTTGGAACGGGGAATCCCCCGTTGTTTTGGTAAGTACTTCTTCTCAGGAGGAAGAATAGATAGTTAGGTAGTTTCAACCCTACTTAGCACCTTAATTGGGCAGAAATGCCCTTTTTAAGGCTATAATACCGCAAAGCAAATATTACAACCATATGGTAGTGCTTTGACTGCTACCAGTTAAATACCCTATGACTGATGTATAAAGTGATAAATTATGACGCAAACAAGTAATAATACAATACAAGAAACAAAACCTTACAGATATAAGTTATCAGTAGGACATATGAAATCGGGTTCAGCCCAAATACTAGTCATTAAGGAATTGACTGTACAAGGTGATGATTTCGCAGAATGTTTTTCTGAATTATCAGCAGGGTTGAAAGCCTTTCAAACAATGGAGTTGAAATAAATGAGTATAACATACAAAAGAACAATGAACATGAAATATGCAAACACGAAACTGAAAGATTATCATTATTATGAGTTATTACACGCATTAGATGATTGGGGTATTAATGTATCTAATATATATGATACCTCTCCCGTTGGCAAATATGATAAAATAAAATCAACCGTTGTATCTGAATGTGTAGTTGATGGTAGAATAATGTTTACTTCACCATATCAATATTTATCTGCTAGTATAGTTCAAAATATGAAAGATAATGGATGGGAAAATGTTGAGTTAAATACTACTACTGAAGAGATTATCAAGACAATTTGGCATGAACCAAAAGGTAATAAAATTAATTTTACAAATATGGCTACTGAAGAATTATCTAAGTTTGTAGGTAATTCTAATCATAATTATATTAAAGGATATTTTCTTCAATATTCTATTCCTGATGATGAAGAGGTTATTTTAGTTTCAAGCCTTACAAATTCAAGTGATGGTCTAATATTAACATTTAATATTAGTTGGGAATCTGCAAGAGTAAAGAAAGCCGCTACTATTAAAGAAAGAATGGTTGATAATATTATTTCTGATGTTGGTTTAATTCAACATATATTTGAAAGTGCTTTTCAACAATGTTTTAGAGATGTTGCAGATGAAGAAATTAACTTTTCACAAGAACCTGAATTAGAATGTTATTTTGAACATGTTACAGAATCAAAGACAGAATGTAGTCCTGATATTGTAGCATTAACTAGAGAAGCAAGATTAAAACACGGTGATGAAAAATGAATGAATGTATATGTGGTAAAATAATATCAGCAAATAAATTATATTGTCGTAAATGTGGTGAAGAAGTTGTACTATCATTACAAAGGGGTGAGGAATAATGCCTTATCCCGATAGTATGACTTCATATGACCATGAATATTTAGATGAACCTTATAATGAGGAGGAATAAGTATGTTAGAATATAGTATGAAATGTGGTGAATGTGGTTCAGCAATTGAAAATGATTGCACATACAAAAGAAGTGATTTTAATATGTTCACTAGAAAACCAATGTCAACAGTTTGGTATATATGTATAAATGAGAATTGTGGTGTTAATCTACCTTTGGATGTGATATAATGTATAAAATAATACGAACTTATTTTGAAGGAAATAATAAAACAATTAAAACAGGACTAACTCTTGAAGAAGCACAAGCACATTGTCAAGACCCTGAAACAAGTGGTTCAACTTGTTCAGATTTAAGTAAGCGTGGTATGTGGTTTGATTGTTATACGGAGGAATGAGTATGTATTCATTATTCACAAAGAAACATTTTGAATGGTTAGTATGTATGATTGTTGAAATAGATGTACCACCTGATAAGGTAGATATAATAATTGAAAAACTAACAAAAACAAATGAGAATTTTAAACCTGCTAAGTTTAGAAAGGCTATTACAATTTATCGTAATCAGTCAGCAGGTGGGATATAAGATTCGAGTTCTCTTGATTATACATGAGGGATTTAATCGGCTTCGGTTAGATTAGATTGTTTGTGGATTCAAGCCTAATGTTTGTTAATAGGTATGCAACCCTGTTCAAGCCACTGAAGTTAGGTAGAGTAGAGAGATTAAGAATAAGGTGTGAGTATCAAAGAGGTGATACTCCTTAAAACTGAACCACGTTTATGAGTTCCTAACCGAAAGGTAAACCACTAATGCATGAGTGCTTTAGGAACAATAGGATATGAAAGCAGTTCCGCCTTATTATAAATTCAAAGGTCTGTAAGTTAAAAACGGTACAAGTACCAGCCCAAGAAAAGACGGTTAATGTTAAACAAAAGCATTTACTAGTTAAGATTGAATCTTTGAGTTCGCGACAGTAGAAGATTATCTTTTCATTAAGTGTGTTTAACCTCTTAACCCGATTTTTCTTTATTTTTATGAGGTCTGCGGCAAAGCGCATACCATATGGTTGTACGTTTTTTATACCGTACCATATGGGTAGTAATTGGGGTATGGGTGCGTAGCAGGGTTCAAATTTTTTTTTATAAAACAATCAAAAAGATTTTTTTACTGTGATTAATTTTATCTTATTTAGTACAAAGGCACTATATTTAATTAAATAGAAGGGAATATAAATATAATAGAATAAAAAAACGCTCTTGCATAAAGATACAGACATAATCTAATTGTGGTATTTGTAGCAACAAAATTCTAATTGTGGTATTTGTAGGAACTATAAAATGTGCTAACTGTACAATCTTATATCGGGAATGCATTGTTTTAAAAATAAAAAAAATCGCAAGTGGTAAAAAAATGACCGCCCATTTTTCGACAAATTACGGGGTTAACATTTTAAACCGGATAGAAGAGGCTAAAGTATGATACCTGCCGCCTTCATTCACATATTGCCTAATTGGGCGATTTGGGTAATTGATTTTGTAGGGAGATTTGGCCGTGAGTAATTGGTGGAATGTTATAAAACAGAACAAATTGGTTAATTTACCTAAGTTCAAAGTTAAACCGTTCAATACTGCAAAGCCGAACGAAGAAGATACTAGATGTAAAGATAAAATTATGGAAATTGTTAATTTTACTGAGAATTTTCAATTCCCTAATGAAATAGCCCAAGAGTTTGTCAAGGTTAAAAAAGAAACCACACAGTATGGAAATGATATTACTTATGGTGGTAAAAAATTAAATGCAAAACTTCACGCTTATGTTAATGTAATTAAGAGAGAAGCATCTATATCTAAAGAAGGTGACTTCAATAGCATACCTGAAGAAGTATTTTGTAGACTGTTGGATATGTTAAGTGGTTCTAATTTTAAATACAAAAAGGAGGTCAATGTTGGTGGAACGGGCTATCAAATAATGGCAGGTAAACTAAGCAATAGCATGGGTAGTCAACAACACCTTGAAATTAGGAACGATATCGGTAACATTGTTTTGTGGGTAAGTTTACAGTTATTTTGGCTTGAATGGGCTACTTATAAAATGAATACCTATGTGGATGGTAAACAATCAATGTTTATTGATGAGGAACTTAGCAAGTTAGCAGATGAAATGGAGTGGCCTATATGACTTGGTTTGATATTTTAAAAAATGAGATGAGAACAGTTAACTTACCTAAGTTCAAAGTGAAACCTTTTGATGTAAACAAACCTGACGAAGATAAAGATGACTGTAAAGATAGAATGTTCGCACTACAAAATAAAATAAAGAATACTCAATTATATGATGATAATAGTATATTCGATAAAATTCGTAATGATGGGAAGGATGGAGAAATTGAAAAATTTCGTATTACCAAAGAACCATCTCCCACAGGTTATGTTGAAATACATGGCCCTGACCATTTTGTATCTCAATTTTATCTATATCCTATGACTGCTAAAAATCGCAGTATTCGAGATGTTACGAAAAAAGATAAATTTATAATAACAGTAGAGGAATCAAGATACATAATGAATAAACAGGCAGAGAAAATTCCTGAAGAAGTTTATTGTCGTGCTTTGGATTTAATTGCTCAAGTATCCCCTGTTGTTAATGGTGGTAAGTTTATCAAAGACCCATATAGAGTTGGTGATTGGGAAATACATTATGACCCTAGAGATTATCATGGTGCAGGAAGTTTAGATTTTTCTGAGTGGGGTGGTGTAAGTAAAAGAAAAGGTCTTCATATACATTCAGATAAATACCCCTATGAGTTTCATATGAGTAATAGTATAACCGTGGATGTACAGGAAGATGGGGATGGAGCATCAGGATTCTTTCTCCAATATTATGGCATTGAAGATGCCTTAGATGCAATTCTAGAACATTATAAGGGTATAGAAATTAAATGGGATTAGTATGGATTGGGACTATTGGGAAGCCCAATTATTAGGTTTTTCAAATCCCTATTATATTGATGGTAAAAAGAATTGGAATACAGAAAAACCCATGAAAGTTGCTTTCTTAGAATGGTTAGGAATGTATCATATTTTGGAAGAAGAATAGACAGCATTATATCCTTTAGCCAATGTTGACTGCTTGCTAGTGATAGCGGGTTGTGGTCTAATGGTTGATTATCGTACTGTATTATCTTCTACTGGTTTCTTACCTATATTCAATAGATTAGGTGGATTTGTAAAAGAAACTGCTTTGGATTTATCGGGTTTAGCATTAGAAGATTTCAATAAGTCTACTGTTGGTGAACTAACAGAAAAAACTTTAGTTTCATTCGTTGTACCAATACTAGGAGAACCATTAACCCTTTCTTTACAGGCTGCTAAAGAGCAGATGGAAGAATTAGATGAAAATGAAGAACCTATGTCTTTAGATACATCAACTAAGGATTTAAGTGCAGAAACAATAAAACAATTAGAAGAAATAGGTCTATTTGATGCAGCAGCAGCAGAAATGGATGGTAAGATAAAAGAAAAAATATTACAAAAAGTTAAGGAAGGGGAATTATCTAATACTGAGCAACTTAATTTAAAACGGATTATTAACCATGCTTTAAAACAAATATCAGAATCATCTGAGTTTAAGAATTATGTAGGACATACCTTCATTAGAGCATACGATATGTTAATTATTGAACAAATAAAAGATATGGGTGGATTAGAGGATTTAACTGCTGTTGACCCTGACCCTCCAAAAGATGTATCAGATGAGTTTGTTATAGAAGATGTAGAAACTTGGCAGGATAAAATGAGAGAATACAAATCATTAGATTGGAAAGATACCATTAAGAGGGAGTAAATTGGATTCGATGTTAGAATGTCACAACCATGACAATCTTATGAACTCTTTATTTGAAGAAGAGGAAGTAATTGAGTTAAATCCACCAAAGGCTCGTAAAAATCTTTTGAGGTGGCTAGTAAGTATATTGAGGTGGTAATTTGGAAAAGTTATCAGATTGGTTTGAACAATTAAAAATGACAGGCACAGTTTCTACTACTTCTGCCGCTACAAGTCCTCTTTTTAATAATAAAACTGTTAATAGGAGGGTAAAGCGTGGCAAAAAGAAAAAAACCACTAAAGAAAGTTGAACCTGTTATTTCAATGGGTAATGGTAAATCTCGCGTAGAGTATTCAGGCGAAGGGTTTTCTAAATTATTTAATGATTGGAAAACTGCCGCTAAAGGAGTTACAGCAGCAAGTATGGGTGTAACTAGATTCAAGGGAACTCTTTATGATATTCTAATGCGACATGGTATTGATGGTAGAATCATGGGTAATTCCGGCCCGAAAGAAACACCGGGTTTGGCTAAAGAGATAGAACTTTTAGAAAGGATGGCGAAACAACCTACTTTCAGCCCACAGGAATATAAAGAGTTTAAAGCGATAATAGGTAAGTTAAACGAACATGGGGCAACGGATAGTGATTTGAATCCTAGAAATATTGCATTCGAGGGTATTGTAGGTATTAGACCTAGAACTAAAAAACCCGTAAAGAAAACAATATATGGTCATTATAGAACTGATGATTATATTGAATATAGAACTGACTATAAAAACAAAGTTGAAAGTGTTAAAGCAGCAGATGATTCTTGGTGGGATACAAGTAAGGGTGAGGCTACACCACCAATGTGGCAAGCAATTTATGGTGATGGAAATCTTTCACCATTTAATAAACCGGGGTTAGTTGCTGTTGTTACAGAAGGTGCTAAAGCAATAATAGATGTAGTACATCATATTGAAGAAGATGCTCCTGTAAAAATAGAACAGGCAGGTGCGGCAAAGTTTGCATATGAGGGTATTTCAGAAATTAGACAAATGATGAAAGTTATGGTTAGAGATGATGAGTTCACCACAAAGGCAGGAAACTTTGCTACTACTAGGGCTAGAACAAGATTAATGGGTACTCCTATCAATGTAGCAAATAATACTGAAAGTGAGAAAGTCAAAACACTGTTGAATGCTAAAGGTACTCCGGGGTTTGTTGAAGATTTCTATATTTATATTTCTAGAAGGCAGGTTAATCATATGGCTAAACTTGCAGGTTGGAAACCCCCTGTTAAAGAAGAACCCAAAGAAGATGAAAAATTAACAAGTGATGATAGAGAAGTTAAAGATTGGAGAACTATAATGAAGGTGGTAGTATGACTTGGGAAAATGTACTTAAGAAAAATTGTGGTTGTGGAGAAGACCCATGCAAAACCTATGGTATGGTAGTCGAAGTAAAAAAGGGAAAGGGCGAAAGACATTTCTTTGAAGATGGAGAACAGCATATTGGTGAAACACATAAACATCCTGATGGAACTTTAATGAGTGGTAAAGAACATGTTGAGGGTGAAAGTAAAAAATTGTATCATTTTTATGAGTTGAGCCAAGAAGCATTAAAACATCTAAGTAAAGAAACTACCGTGATAAAGGCAAAATTATCAACAGAAGCAATGCAAGAATTAAAAGGACATATGAAAAATGTGGCTGATACTATTAGGGTTATTCAAGAACAATTTAAAAAAACTCCTAGGACTGAAAAGAATCAAGAAGACCATGATGCAATGAAAAGAGTTTTGAATGATATTGCTAAACGGCTAATAGATTTTAGAACTTATTTAGATGATTTATTTATGATGGAAGATTTTGAGTTTGAAGATGTAAAAGAATTTGATACGATGTTAGATAGAATATGAGGGAGAAGAAATGAGTTGGAAAAGATATCTTAAAAGGCAAGATAGAGGATTAGGTGATACCGTTGAAAGAATCACAACAAAAACAGGAATCAAAAAAGCCGTTGATTATGTTTCAGAAAAAACAGGTGTAGATTGTGGGTGTTCCACAAGAAAAGAATATTTGAATGAGAGGTTTAACTATGACTAAGTGGCAAGAGATACTAAAATTAAAAGGAAAACAAAAGGAACTAGATGCCGATAAGGATGGAGACATTGATGGAGATGACTTCAAAGCATTAAGGGAAATGAAAAAAGAAAACAAAAAACCTATGGATAGAGTTTCTACTACTCCTTCCAAACTACCCCAAGATGAAGAGGCGGCAGAAAGAACAAAGAAAAACGAAGCGGATTTATTAGCAGAAATAATGGCTAGAAACAAAAAAGCAAAAGAAAATAGATAGGTGTTTCATTTGGTAACTAGAAAGCGTTGTGTCTTATGTAATCATGAGGACAGGTACGAAATTGAACATAGAGTCGAAGAATTACATATTAGTACAGACATTATAGATAGAGAATATGATTGGCCTAGTGGTACAACTTCTAGACACCAAAGAAATCACATGGGGGAATACGTTAACTCATCTAATCCTAAGTGTGGGTTATGTGTTAGTCCTATTAGAAAAGAATTGGAAGAACAATTACATGCCGGTAATATGACTCCACTTAAGGCCGCAGAAATTGTAGGATGCTCAGAAGAACAAATAGTGCGTCATGTAAAAAATCATTTGCAGCCCTTAGTTCAACAATCCGCAGCAAATATAATTGCTGTGAAGGAAATAGATGAGATAGAAACATTAGAAAGAAACATTGGTAGATTAGATACTATGATAGAATCATTATTTGATGAAGGCAGTACAGACCCAAAATCTATTGATAGTTTAACCAAACTTGCTAGAGAGATTAGAGAGAGTCTAAAGTATGTTATGGAGTTCAAAGGTAAACTTGTACATAAGAGGCAAGATACAATTATAGTTGCACAAATGCAAATAGTGCAAGAAGTATTAGCACAAAACCATCCTGATGTTTGGTTAGATGTTAGAAATAAGATGGAGGAAAAATTACAATGAGTTGGGAAGATATAATAAAGGTTAGTGAAAATGAGGTAGCATTGACTATTGACCAATTAATAGAAGATGCAACTTTACTTAAAATTGCAATTAAAGCACAGGTTGAATCTGTATATGCAGAGCGATTTAAGAATTTGAATCTTGCATTCAAAGATGTTGAATCGGATATGTTGAAATTATTGGAGTGATTACAATGAGTTGGAAAAATATTCTGAAAGCCCCACCTCCTATGATGGAAGTCGCACAAGGAGAATATGTTCCTATGGCGTTTGGGGATGCTGAATCTAGTAAACACTTTGAAATGAATCTTGATAAATTAGCAAACGACCTAAATGCTTTAGATTTAGATGTTAAGATACTTCAAATGAAAGAAGGATATATTGACCTTAACAGAAGACATGAGGTTCAAGATGCAGAAGGAAATAAAACAACTGTTTTGAGTGATTCTCCGAGACTCATGGAATATGGTGATAAAAAGAAGGTTTGGCAAGGGCTTCGTGTGATAACTGAAAGGAGAATTGGTGACTTAAAACAGAAAGAACTTCGTAAAAGATTTCCAATGTATCATATAGATGGGCCAATGAAAGCAAAGTTAGATGCTGATAGTAAGTTTAGGGAACAATATCCCGAAGCACTTGAGTATTTCTTCTCACCTAAAAAAGAACTAATAACTAGTCAAAGAAAAAAAAATCCGAGTTCAACTCCAAGATACGGAGCAAGCCAAAGAACCGTACAACAACATAAAAAGTGGATGAAGGAAGCAGAACAATATGATGTGTTAGATACTAATGGGAAAGTAAATGAATCTAAATTTATAGTTGCAATAGAAAAAATGATTGAAGAATCTGAGCCACTTGAACCATCTACTGAATTAATAGATGTAATAAAGAAAAATTTAGAACAATTTATTGATATAGTACCTAGTCATTTTGAACTTAATACAGATACTATACTTGAAGAAATGATAGGCTTGACAGTAAAACAGGCTATTATACAACATAAAAAATTAATGTATTTAATTCTTAAAGATGAGAAGGCGAAAAATAGTATTATCGCTGAGTTTGTGGGGAAAGGGAGTGCATTACCTTCCACTTTCCAAAGAAGAGTTTACGATGTTTCTGCAAAAAATCTAGAAAGCAATATGGGTCAAATAGTTTCAGAGGCTAAGAAAGATAGTTCTTGGCCTGACGTAAAAAAATTAATAGAAGATACAAGAAGAAAGCAATCTTTTGTGAGAAACCGACAAAACTTTAGGCGTAAAACTAACAAATCGGTGAGATGGTTTAAAACAATAAGAGGGATACAATGACTAATCTATTGAAAGCACTTCCGAGAAAGACTGCTGATGATTATAGGAGAATTTTAGTCAATCTCTATACTGATAAACAAATGGATAAATTGATTTCGGAGACTGTTGCGGCAAATGTTGCAGGTAGAAGAAAAGCAATACAATATTTTTTAGATAATCCTGAATCATTTGCTGAGATTAGAGCCATTGATGGAGTAGATGATAGGGCTAAGAAAATACTGGAGGCAATAAAGAATATCAAAACAGGTCAACAAGTTAGTGGCAGTAAAGGAAGTCAATTCCCGTCTATATTAGAGAAGTTCAAATCAGGAGACATAGAATCTTTACCAAATTGGTCTAACTCTCCTAAAGCACCTGAGACAAGAAGAAATAGGGTAAAGGATGTAAGAGATAATAAAACAAAATTGTTTGATGCAATCAAAAATTTTGACGAAGCAAAACAAACTCAAGCATATGAAATGCTGAAAAATACTTACAAAATTGATAAACCTGCACCCGATACATATACTATAACTTCTAGACCTAATTCTCAAAAAATGATTGCATATTTGAGAAAAGTTGTTACTAGTAGTAATATTCCTAATAGAGTTAAAACACAAATATTACCTGATACAGATATATTTGGTGATAATTATAATGAATTGTTTCCCACTTTAGTTTATATTATAGAAACTAAACAATTACCCACTGATGCATCAGGTGATTTGAGTTCTTCTGATTTCCAAAGAAAAAAAACCAAACTATCAATTGCTACTAAACAGGCTTTGAAAGGGTTGAGAGGTAGTGACGCTCCTGAAGGATTAAGAAAAATAATGAGTAACATAATAAGTACCACTAAAGAGAATATTAAAAATAAAAATGTATATCAAGATAATAAGTTCCTAAAATCTATTGCTAAAGATGTAGATTTGAAGAAACAATTTGAAGAGTATGTAAGGAGGTTATCTGCAAGTGTAACTTTGAATAAAATACCTGCTCAAGATTATCTCGATTTATTAAGTGAAGAAGATAACGAAACGTATGATGACTATGGATTTGAAGATGCTCAAGATTTTGAAGATTGGTTAACTGCCTATGATGAAAGGGAAAAGTCTTTTTCTGCTATGGAATTAAGAGGTGGTTCATATGTGTTATCATCTGTAAATGATTTAATACATTTATCTGATTTATTTACAGAAGCAGATGTTGATTTAAAAGAAA
>Ga0115566_10001656_pt1 | contig 18922 bp, 12 predicted proteins | sample COGITO_mtgs_1204_3_FD_87173 | JGI IMG/M metagenome (GOLD analysis project Ga0115566, IMG submission 87173) | Pelagic marine microbial communities from North Sea - COGITO_mtgs_120405 | ecosystem: Environmental > Aquatic > Marine > Epipelagic | place: Germany:Helgoland, sampling site Kabeltonne...
TCTTCTTCTTCTTCTTCTTCTTTCGTCGTTTTCGTCGTCTTCTTCTCTATCGAAGAAGAAGAAGAAGAATAAAAAAAGTCCTTCGGCGTCTTTGGTATCTTTATCGTTAAATACCGCATAATCTTTCTCTCGCGAGCGCTCAACTCCTCAACCGCGAGCAGCTCGAAAAAGTGTTGTTGCGTTTGTCTTCTGATTGTATTTACAATATATAAAACAATACGTGTAAACGCGAGCGAAACGAAGCGTTGTTTGCGGTGTAAAAGTTTTTTGAAGTGTTTTTGTTGGTTCTTCTTGAAAAAAACTTCTCAGAAAGAAGAAGGAAAATTTTAGGAGGAAAAAAATACTCGAGAGAGAGAGACAAAAAAAGAGGAAAAGAGGAGAAGACCTTCCTTTTTGAGGTTTTCATTTTTTGCCCTCTTCTCCTCATCTTTTCCTTGTTGTTGTGCGCGCGTCTAAGAAGGATACACACACACGCACACACACAAACGTTTACACAGATATAAATAATTCTGTTTCGTGAAAACGCGCGTTTGGATAACACGTGATAGTATTAAAACGACGAGAGAGGGAGAGAGAGGACGACTGATATATACGGATTATTTTCCATCACACCGTGTGTCATCAGCCGGCAAAATTGAGAACAAGAGATAAACACTCATCATCATGTTTTCTTCGCTGCAAAAGGCGGTGACGCCATCATCATTTGCCACGCGGAACAACAACTCTTCTGCGATGCACAGTCAACCGATTGCGCGCCGTCCGAGTTCTACTTCGTCTTCTGTCGCTCTGCCGCCGGTGACGGCGTTCGGGGCGATGCGCCTTTTTTCGGGTGACGACGACGACGACGACTGTGATGATGATAAACAACGACAGAAACAACAGCGTTTACTCGTTCGAACGGAAGCGACGGCCACGAGTCAGGCCTCCACGGACGACGAGGAGGAACCGAAGAGAAAATCTAGGTTCGTGAGAGGCCCGGATGGGAAGTTGATCAGACGCGACGGGACGACGACGCCGGGTGATGGAGGGGGCGGTCGAGGACCTGGAGATGGCGGTGGAAGAGGAGGCCGGGGAGGAGGTCGGGGAGCCGGCCGAGGGAGAGGTCGAGGTGACTTTGAAGGCGGTCGAGGCGGTGGAAGAGGAGGAGGATTTCAAAGCAGAGACGGCCCGAGAGCTGGACCGGGTGGTGGTGGCGGCCGATTTGCACCCTCGGGGCCAGGCGGCGGAAGAGGAGGAAGAGGGTCTGCCGCCGGTAGAGGCGCCGGTAGAGGCGCGGGTAGAGGCGCCGGAAATAAGTTTGATCGACGCGTGCAAGACGGTACCGGCCGAGGTGGTCGTCCGAAAAATGCCGCGTTCGGCGGCGCCGGGGGGACTGACCGTTTGAAGAAGGGCAGAAAAAGTAAAGCGCAGAGAGTTCAGATGAGAAGAATCCAAGCCGAGGAGGAGAAGGATGTCGCGGTGGAGCTGTTAGTTGTGCCGAAAGATGGTTTCATGATCGAAGAGCTCATGGCTGAATTGGCCACTACTCAGGCAAATATCATCAAAGTTTTATTCATGAAGGGTATTGCGGTGCAAATGGGTCAAATGCTAGACAGAGATACTGTCGTTGCCGTTGCCGAGGATATGGCGGTGGAGTGGATCGACGAAGACGAAAAAGGCGTCACGCACGAAGCGAGGAAAACCACAAAGTTCAACACGGAAGAAGATGAAGAGTTCTTAGAACCTAGACCGGCAGTGGTGACAATCATGGGTCACGTCGATCACGGGAAGACGTCGCTTTTAGATTACATTCGAAAGTCGAAAGTTGCCGCCGGAGAAGCCGGAGGAATAACCCAAGGCATCGGCGCCTATCAAATCACAACTCCAGTTGGAGAAGACGAAGAAGAAACGACAATTACATTTTTAGATACTCCAGGTCACGAAGCGTTCTCAGCTATGCGTGCGCGAGGCGCGAGGGTGACGGATATTGCCATTATCATCGTCGCTGCGGACGACGGGTTGAGACCGCAAACAGAGGAAGCCGTAGCGCACGCGCAAGCGGCGGAAGTGCCAATTATCGTCGCCATCAACAAAATCGATAAACCGGCTGCGGATATTGAGTTTGTGCGCGGAGAAATGGCCAAAGTTGGTTTGACCTGCGAGGAGTGGGGTGGAGAAACAGCCATGATTCCAATTTCCGCGAAGACTGGAGAAGGCATTGATGATTTGTTGGAAACTATCGCCTTACAATCTGAAATTTCCGAACTCTCCGCCAATCCGAATAAACTAGCGTTAGGTTCCGTCATCGAAGCGCAACTGGATAAACAGAGAGGTTCAATTGCAACTTTGTTAGTCCAAGCTGGTACTTTGAAAGTCGGTGATCCGATTTCCGTCGGAGAAGTCCATGGCAAGATTCGCGCCATGGAGTCCGCCACAGGAGAGAAGATTGAATTCGCCGGACCATCCATGCCAGTCAGTGTTCTGGGTTTGAATGGTGTTCCAGTCGCCGGAGACGAGTTTGCAGTCTGCGAGTCCGAGCAAGATGCGAGAGAAAGAGCCGAAAAAGCTACGGAAGAAGCGAGATCTTCTCGTCTCGGAGCCGTCGCCGGTAACGTGGCGAGTTTGACGAATATTTCCGGCGTCGTGGAGGATTCTCTGCAAACGATTAACTTGATTCTAAAAGCGGATGTTTCCGGTTCGACCGAAGCTATTAAAGCTGCGTTAATGCAATTACCTCAAGATCGCGTGCAATTGAGATTTCTTTTGTCTTCTGTGGGCGAAGTGTCCGAGTCAGACGTTGATTTAGCAGCCGCGTCTGGTGGCATCATCCTGGCGTTCAACACGCCAGCCTCTGATCGCGTTGAGGACGTTGCTAAACGCGCGGGAGTCGAAATAAGATCGTACGATGTTATTTATGGATTGATTGACGAAATCCGAGACGCCATGGAAGGTAAACTGTCCGAAGTAAAGGATGAAGTTCCGGTTGGCAAGGCGGAAGTGAAAGCGGTCTTTGGCGGCGGTTCCTCTAAAGTTGCAGGTTCGTTAGTTCTCGAAGGTAGCATTAAAAAAGGAACGTTCATGCGCGTTGTTCGAGGACCGAACAGAAAAGAAATGTACAATGGTAAAGTTGGTTCTTTGCGTAGATTTAAAGATGCGGTGAAAAAAGTCGACTCTGGCGAAGAGTGCGGCATCGGCGGCGATCCAGAATGGCCCGATTTCAAGGAAGGCGACATCATCGAGTGCTTCGATTTAGTCGAGAGAAAGCAAACGTTAGAATCTGCGTCGGAAACGCTCAAAGAACAAGTCAAAGAGTATCGCAGTAAAGATGAGGAGAGAGCATCGAAAGCGGCGGCGGAATTGGAGAAGTATCAAAGGAAACGCGGCGCGGAGACACCACCTCCCGCCGCAGCTAAATAAGCATAAACTTTCTAACACTATATCGATAAAACATGTCATCATAGGCTAACAACAAGTAAGAACAATATACGGGTATCATAATAATATATCTAAGTACAACATAAAATTAATAATGAGAGCGAGTATCAGTGGCGCAATAGTATGTATCTATCGTCTCGACAATCGACAAATACTTAGTTTTATTTCCTGAATTTTCCTACAATTGCTTTACAAAAATAATGTCTCATGATGTTCTTCTGAGACAGATTCTCGGCCCATTCAAAGAGTACAGACAAGCGCGACCAAAAGAAGGAGGTGAGACGAAGATTGATGAATTCAATCAACTGAGGACGTATCCAGTCGATGACATATCAGCCAACGAATTCGGACACGAATGGGCTGTGAAAACAGTTATGCTGGAAGAGTTTGATGAGGAAATAAGAGAGGCTCTGTGCACTCGCTCGAAAGAAGAAGTCACGACACGAAAAGGCATTCGCGTATCGAACGAAGACGGTGGTTACCACTCCACGCCAGATTTTCTACAGAGACTGACAGTAGCAGATGATGATGAGGAAGAAGCGAAGAAGGGTGAGATGTCGTCGAAATTTCTCCCTCAGTTCCTGCGTTTTGTGAGTATGCAACTCGAATCGTTCCCGTCGTTGAAACGCACTCGTCCTCCAATGACCACGTCTTGGATAAACAGGCTCGGTACAAATAACAGCAACGGCTTGCATAACCACGCGAGCGCTAAGCTTAGCGGAGTGTTTTATTTCGACGACTACGAAGCCGATGTTGACTCCGCAGCGGCGCAGGAACCAAAGCCTGGTGATCTGCTCTTGAGGACGGCTTCGGCCGCAATGCGGAAGAATGAGAATATGGGAGAGTGGTGCGAGTACGTAATCATTCGTCCTCAACGAGGAAAACTCGTCTTGTTCGAGCCCAAGTTATTGCACGGAGTGGTAGCTTCGCACCGAGAGCGATTTTCGCTTGCTATGAATTTCGGGGAGAAGAATGTGAGTTTTGAAGATCCAAACGAGGGAGGAAAGAAAGTTAGCGTGCGACCAATCGAATTATAGCCTTTACAGTAGATGTAGCCATTTTACAGTAGTAGTAGCACGCTCGCTAATGAAAGCATCATCATTTTATTCACATTTCGTTCAAATTTAACATCGAACTTGGACGAACCGCCATATTTGTCCGTTCGTCTTCCTCGTTATCGTCCTCGAGAGAGGCGTCGTTGACTCCCTCGGCGTTCAACCTTTGATACTTGGAGAGATTCGAAGAAGTGTTCGTGTCTGAAACGCTAAATCCTTGCAGCGAGAAAGCAAACGCTGACGTCCCGGCGCCAAGTAAAGAACCTACAATCACATCCTCCGGATGATGCCACATATCGCGAATTCGCGTGATGGCAACTCCGACTGCCACAGAAAGCGGCGCTAAGCTAATCAAAACTTTCCAAACGAACGCTTCTGTTCGCTCGGTGTTGGTTCTAGAACCGCCAAAACATTTCAAATAATACATTAAATACAAGCTCAAGTAAAACAATCCTGAAAAAGACATGCTCGTGTGCCCGCTCGGAAACGATCTTCTTCCTTGCCTCACGTCGTTCAATAAGCTCTCATTCTCCAAATTTCCACAATCTGGTTTACCGTACTCTTTCCATACCGGGTCAGCTGTAGCGCTACCCCAACATCTCGCCGCAAAATCCGGTCTATAGTTTCCGCATGCCTGTTTCACGCTGTTCACGAACACAAACGATATCGCGACGGATAACAGTAAACCCAAACTCGCCGCCGTGCTTCTCGCTCTTCTCCCCGATGTATCCATTTTCGAGCACAGAAATATGCACAGTAAAGGAAACACGATGCTGATAAATGGCAGAACGGCCGTTGGAACAGAATTTTTCTTCATCGGATATCGCAGTCGATAAATCAAATTCTCGTTGAGAAATTTTTCGTAAGGCTCGGCAAACTCTAAAGAGAAGCCGATGGATAATAAAATCAAAAGAAGCGCGATGTCAAACGCGACTCGATACCGCTCGTTCATTACAGTCAACGCGTTAAAATTAGTATTCCGCATCCTATCGTTATTTTTCCGGCTTTTTTGTCGTCGTCGAGGAGAAGTTTGCTGCGGGGGGAAAACGCTTTCGCTTTCCTCTTCTCCGCTCAAAATCTCTAAAGATACGAAAGACGAATTCGCGCGTCTCGTTCGTTTCGTCAGAGAGGAAAGCGAGGAAGACGACACGTTCCTCTCAAAAACTCTTTTCTCCTCCTCCTTCTCTTTGTCGGCGCGTGGCGGCCGCCCCGTATTCGAAGCCGGCGCGTGAGAGTCGATTGTTGTTGTTATTTGTTCTGTTTTAACGAACAAAAAAAGTAACGACGACGCTTCGCTTTTCTTCCCCAAAATTACTTCTCTCAAGTTTAGTCTGCGAGAGACTTGACTTGACGATGAAAACGACGACGAAACCGTTCTCATTGACGTACGTGAGATACCCAATAATTGACGACTCCTATTATTTCAAAGGCAAATTCTTAGCCATCGCTTCTTTATCTCCAATCTTCACGGTCGCGCACACCATCGCCTGTTTCTGTTCCCAACGAGAACTGTTCGATTTCACCTTAGTGGTTGGAATATTCTTAAACGAATGCTTAGCGCAGCTGTTAAAACACTACTTGCAACAGGAGAGACCGAAATCGTGTCAGAGAGTGGATTTTTGCGACACGCACGGGATGCCGAGTTCGCACACGCAGTTGGCGTTTTTTAACAGCGCGATGTCGGTTTTGGTGTTGTTGAGGAGGTGGAAACACGCGAAGAAATATCGAGGAGAGGGAGAAAAAGCGGGAGTGGATGTGTCATCTTCTGTGCTTTCGTTGATGACTGTTCCAATAGCAGTAATCGTGGGGTATTCTAGAGTCGAGTTAGGGTACCACACGATCGAGCAAGTCGTCGCGGGTGCCGCGATTGGGTTGATGTTTGGTTCGATGTGGTTTCTCGTCACGACGAGAGTGTTCGCGAAGCAGTTTTCTGAGTTGGTGAAAGAGGACGACGATCACGCGAGTAACAGCGCCAGGGTTCGGGGGAAGAAAAGACGAAGATTTGGAAAGTTACTGAGGGAGACGCTGAACATGAGAGACTCATCGATGTGTGCGAACCCGTTGACGATTTCGAGAGAGAGGGTGGAGCTGGAAAATTTCGCGTTTCCGATGAAAGATGTCGTCGGTTTGTTAAATACCCCGTCCTTAAAGAAAGTAGATTAGTTTGTTTGTGTGTATAGATTCTTCGATTGTACCATGGTAAAAAGTTATCATGTATATGTGTATTAGTGAAAATATTCTTTTTACAACAAGAGAGTATCATGTATAATTGTATATGTTTCTTCTTTTTCTTCTTCTTCTTTTTCATTCACCAACGTTCAGGATTTTAATCACAGACGCGTTCCCGATTCTATGCAACGCGACGATGGCGTCTCCTTTTTCGCAGTATCCAGCGACTTTCGCGTAAGATACCGCCGCAGACAATATCTCATCCGTCGTGTCAGTATCCGTCGCTCGTGCGGAACCTTCTGCCAAGAGTGGAATCAAACCCCTCGTCAACTGCGCTTGCTTTGCCGGCGTCTCGCCGGAACACGTCCACGTCAAAGAATCTGTCGTCAACGTTGGCACAAAAACCGTCAACACCGGCACTTTCGGTCTGTACTTTGCCACGAGCCTCGCCGTGCTCCCTCCGTGCGTCAAGACTACAATCAAAGCCGCTCGAACTTTCTGCGCTGTGCGAACCGCGGATGAAGCCAAAGATTCTAACGGCATCATCGGTTTCTCCACTTGCGCTAAAATAGCTTTGAACAAGATGTAATGGTCGATGGACGCCTCCGCTTCGTTACAAATCTTCGACATGACTTTCACCGCATCTACTGGGTAAGACCCCGCGGCAGTTTCACCGGACAACATCACGCAATCTGTGCCGTCTAAAACCGCATTCGCGACATCGGTAGCTTCCGCTCTCGTCGGTCGTGGGTTTTGCACCATCGATTCTAACATTTGTGTCGCGGTGACGACTGGTTTCCCAGCTGCGTTGCACTTTTCAATCATCAATTTCTGCGCCAAGAAAATCTTCTCGGTCGGAATCTCCATGCCTAAATCACCTCTGGCGACCATAATCGCGTCTGAGGCGGCTAAAATATCGTCAAAATTTACTAAACCTTCCTGGTTTTCAACTTTAGAGATGATTTGAATCTCTCTCCCTTCCTCGCCCAACACCTCTCGAATGTTTCTCACGTCCGAGCCTTTCCTGACAAAACTTGCCGCAATAAAGTCCACTTTATTTTTCATCCCCCACTCTACGATATCTATGCGATCTTTCTCCGTGATCGTCGGTAAATCGACAACCACCCCGGGTAAATTCACATTCTTTCTCTCCCCGAGCGTCGCCGTGTTTGTGCACATCGCTTGCACCGTCCCGTTTGCGATGTCGCAGGAAATCACCTCCAAAACAATCGACCCGTCGCCGATCAATATTTGTGCCCCAGGAACAACGTCTTCGGCTAATTTCTTATACGACAACGCGATCATATTTTCGTTCCCGAACGCGCTATAATCCGTCGTCAACGTCACTTGTCTCCCGGCGGTTAACAACACCGGCTTCGAGTCTTCCAACATCCCAGTTCTAATTTCCGGTCCTTTCGTGTCTAATAAAACCGCACACATTAACCGAGTGTTCGCGCACGCCTGTCTCAAAACGTCCAACGTCTCTTGATGGTACTCGTGCGACCCGTGCGAAAAATTAAATCGCGCGACAGACATGCCGCTTCGCAAAAGTTCCTCCAACACGTGCAACTCTCTCGATTTCGGTCCTAACGTGCAAACAATTTTGGTTTTACATCTCAACAAGTTATCGTTGTTGTTGTTGGAACTCGAGGCCGGGTGGATGGAAGACGCGTTCGAGGTTTGCCCGAGAATATCCTCGATTTGAATGTTCATCTTTCTTCTTTCTTTCTCCACAAAATAAAACTATGCGCGTGCAAAAGTCTTCGCTCTTATTTGAGATTTGATTGTTTCTTCTCAGACTCAGACTGATGATCGAACGCTTTTTTGTCTCTCTCTTCTCCTCGCGTGTTGTTGCTCTTACGTTTCGTGACACCACCACAAGTCGTCGTCGTCGTCGTCGTAGTATAGCACTCGCCGGAAATGAAATGGAAAGTAGTATATCTGCTTTAATAAAGATTATATATGTATAATATTCTGTTCGCGTATACGAAGAAGAAGAGGTTGTTATTGACGACTTTGTGTGGCCTCTTTTTTTTTCGCGGAGGACCAAAAAAGGAACTTTTCTTTCAAAAGAAAGGAAAAAAAACAAAAAAAAAAACAAAAAAAAGGAGAATTTTGATCCGCTTTTGATTGGGGTTTAGCGCTAAACCCCATTGCATTCATCGCCTCTCACGCAAAGTTTATTATATACTAACGAACTCCCCCCCCCCTCGGTTACGATACAAGAGAGATGGCTGCGCCGAAGAAGAAAAAAGGTGAGGATGTGAAAAGAGAAAGAGAGAGAGAATCTTAAAGCGGGGCAGTGACGCTCTGCGCACTCGACACACACGAAGCGCTCTGCTTCCCCTCCCGGCGGTCTCTCCCGATTTGAATTCTCTTTCGTCGTGTCGGATATTTCCATTTCTCTCTCTCGTCGAACAACAAGAATACGTTTGAACAAAGACTGACAAAATATTACGCTCTCTCTTTCCTCGAAATCAGGTGTCGTCAGTAAAGGTACTTTAAAGGCCGTACCGGCGAAGAAAAAGGTAAGAAGAGTACTCCTCTAATGTGTTTCGAGGCAATTTTTTTGAATTGGCACTTTCGTTCCCAATTCGACGAGATATTCAAGAGACAAGTGAGAGAAAACTGACAACAATGTGTTATTCTCGTTCGAACAATAAAAAATACGACAAAACAGGCTGCCGTGGCAAAGAAAGCGCCGGCAAAGAAAGCGCCGGTGAAGAAACAACGACCCCAGGCGGATTCCTCCGACGACGATGCCAACGAAGAAGAGAAAAAGCCGCACATCCAAATCCACCAACAGCAACAACAACTCGTCCCTCGCCCGCAACAACCCATCGCTGCTCGCAACAACATACCGTTGGACCCGTACGCGTTCTCGCCGGACGATGAGGCAGACGCGAACAAAAAGTACCAATTCTCCGTTATGTGTATGATGGGTAAAGATATTAACATTCCGTTGCAATTAGATATTGAGAAGGATGCGGCGATAACCGCGTTGAAGAAGAAGATATCGGATAGGACAGGCGGGAAGTTGGCTTTGAACGATATGATTTTAACCCTGGGTGCAAACGTGTGTAAGAGATCCATGACCGTAAGGCAAGCCGGAATTAAAAACAACGTTCAAATCATATTGACGTTGAAAGAGGATTTAGCTAAATTTAAGGTGTCTCTTTCAGACGAGCGAGACATGACGCAAGAGGAGGTCCGCGCTGCCTTACAAATGGTAGGCGTTGCAGTCGACGTCGTAGACGACATCGACCCAGAGGATAAAGTGAAATCGCAACAAAAGAAACCGTACCGCAACGCCGACGGTAAAGCGAAAGATCGCGAAAGATTTACCGAAGAAGAGGTGAAAGCGTTGATCGATGGCGTCGCCGCGTACGGCTTAGGAAAGTGGTCGGAAATTTTAACGCAATCGTTCGGGCAATCGGAAAGAACAGGAGTAGATTTGAAGGATAAGTGGCGTAACTTGACGTTGGCCGCGAGCCGACCTCCTGGGTTCACATTTCGAGTGAGTTACATGAACGCAGAGTTGTTGCAACGCGTGCGAGAAGTAAAAGCTCAAGTGGAAGAGAAGAAGAAAAAAGCAGCGGCGTTCAGAGACCAGAAAAGTGGGCGATCGCGGCAAGACGATATTGCGAAGGCGCAAGCCGAGGCGGCGCAAAATATACAAGCGCACGGCGATTTGGGCTACCACGCGTAAAGAAGGAACGCTTTAATTACAATATAAAAGAGAGAGAGAAAGAGAGAGAGAGAGGAAGAGACGATTTCATTCATGGAACATTACAAACAAAATTCATTCATATTGTGTCATACCATACTATTAACTAAATATCCTGAAACTATCACTAAATCTATCATCTACCTAAATATCTCTATCATACCGCCTTGGTTTTTGTCTCCTCCGCGATGCTCTCCATCATCTTCTTCCACTTTTCCACCTTCTCGTCGGTGATTCGATATCTCTCTTCGAACTCTCTCTCGCGAAGCGTCAACACTCGATCGAAATACGTACACACGCTCGTCGCCGCATCTCTACACAACGCCACGCATTCAAACACTTCCGTCTCGGTCATTTTTCCACGCATCTTCGTGCCTAGCAGTATCGTTTTATCCTCTGTCTCTTCGTTGATTAAAAACGCGCACGTCATCGTCGCTTTCGCTTTCATCTCTTCCTCTCTCGTCGGGTCGAGCGCGAGCGCGAATGTGGGTGTCTCCCCCTCCCCTTTCCCACTGCTAATTTCCATCAAACACGCGGTCGAGCTGCACATCCATCCTTTCGTTTCGACTCCAGATAAAATCAACGCTAACCCGACCGCATTTAACGCGCAGGAGAGAAAACTCCCGTCGTTTTTCAGCTCTTGCACGCTCACAATGAGACCAAACGAGGCGTTTTTCTCCAACTCAATCGCCGCCTTTGCGCAGGATTTCACAAACTGTTCCGTCGTTCTTTCCTTCTCTTTTTCCTCCTTGAAAGGGTCGTCGAAGGACGACCCGTCGTCCTCGTCGTCATTTTTCGAAGGAAGTAACTTGCAGTAACTTTCCACGACCAGCCGTTCTCCGTCTTCTTTGCTCTGAGAGAGCGAGGAGAATTGGAGTTCCCTCGGGCCTTGAATCGAGCAGACAACTTTCGTCTCGTCGGAGTGCCACTCGCACGAAGACGTCGATCGAGTGATGGTGTTTAACACCGACGTTTGTTCGCGGAGCGTGTCGAGTAAGCGACCGTCTTCGCGAACGTATCTTTTGGTTTTGGTGGTGGTCATTCACTCTTTTCAGAACATATAAAGCAAGCGGAAGAGAGAGTCTGTAGGTGTTTGTTATTTGTGAGGATGTGTTCTGGGGAATACTCATGTGTTTCATCAACGCATCAGCGCGCGATATGGAGGGACATCGGACTTATATATCAATATATCAATATATGTTGTCTAAATACAAATTCCCACCGACGATGGGTTCCCACAGCTGATTGATAAACACCGCCAACGGTTGCAACACCGTTCCTATGAACACTTGCGAGGCTAAAAAGACGACGATAACGACGATTCCGTTCGCTTTGCCCGAAGCTTCGTCGATGTACCACGGACGAGGATTGTCGCCGTCTTTATCCGTGTACGGTTTCGATTGGTATTTGATGAAATTAGTACTTTTGCTGCTACTTTTGTTGGTGTCTTCTGTCTTCTGTGGGCCCCCCTTCTTCGTCGCGCGAAGAAGATGATGATGATGACGACGGTGATGTTTGACGACGGTGATGGGATGGTGTTGTTCTTTGTGTCTCGCGAGAGAAGCAGCAGCAGCACCACCACGAGCGAAGCTCGAAGAAGAGGAAGACGTTTTAGTATCGGTGGGAATAATGCCCACATTAAAAGCAGCGCGCATACTCATTTTGTCCGTGTGAAGTCTGCAGTCTATTCTTGTTATTAGCTTTAGGGGATGTGAGTTCATCACACATTCTTATTTCAAAACGGCTTCATATAGTATCAGAACACACACACAAACAAGCATCGACACTCTTCTGCGCAAAGAGAAGAAAGAGATGACGACGATGAGAGGCAGACTCTTCTCCCCGAAACAACACCAACACCAACCGCGTGGACGACGAAAAGCTGCATTACTTGGAGGACTATCGAGGGACACTTTAATCACGCTCGGTTTGTTCTTGTTCAGTCTCATCCTGTTCGCGTTGCCGAACGTCTTGTTGAGAACAACCGAGGACGACCTCTCTTTTAGGAGTAGGAACGAGAACGAGAACGTATTATCAGAGCAGCAGGAGCAACAAAAGAGTTTGGCGCCGCAGCACGAAAGAGATAGCGAAGGGAGGACGAGGCCTACGACGACGACGACCCCTCGACGAGCGTCTTCTTCGAGCGGCAGCGGTAAAAAATCTAGTAGTGGTAGCAGTGGAAGCAGTAGCAGCAGTAGTAGTAGTTCGAACAATAGCGAGCAAAGAGCCTCGGATGGAGGGATATACAGACGAATGTATAACCTCACCGAACCAGATGTAGACGAAACCATCAAAGGTACTATTCTCGACGTGAAAGTTACCTTGGACGCGCTCCCGCGAATAGATATCGATCCGAAAATTTTACCTACTGGATTACACAAACGCGACGCGTTTATCACGCAATCGAACGCGAAGAAATTTCGGTTCGAAACGTTGCCAAAGAGGTATTTAGCGATTGATTTTGATGCGATCAAGTTAAGGTTTAAAGATGTGGATTCAAAGTTATCGGATTCGAGTTGTGCTTTAGTCGGGTCGAGCGGAAACGTGGTGGGGAGAAATTTTGCGAGCGCGATTGAGTCGCACGATTCGGTCGTGCGATTGAACCAAGCGCGGGCGGATTCACCGTTGAAAGGTAATGGGGATAAACATACTCAGACGAAGGATGTCGGAGAGCGGTCTAATTTCAGAGCCTTATCGAAGCCGTGGATCCACAAGTATTCGCTTCCAGAAAAAGGCGGGTTATCGCCGGCGGATTTGCCGTTGGAGTGGGGGGCGAATTTAATTTTAACCGGCGCGACAAAAGGTATCACGTTACAATCAGTCGGACTGGCGCAAGCGTTGAGGGAGAAATGGCGGCGAACAGACGTGCAATTAATCGTGGTCACGCCGAGAATGGAAGCGGCGGCGAGAGATTTTTTCCAATTGTACAGATGGAAGCTCGAGAAGATGGGTTTTACTTTGAAAACGAAAGGCACGCAGCCGTCGGTTGGATTTGTCGCCGCGTTCGCGTTAATGCAAGTGTGCGATCGAGTATCGTTGTATGGATTCGGTCGAACGCACTCCGATGGTTCAAAGCTGGAAAAGTACAGATACTTTGATTCTGGGAAAGGTCGGTACCCGCCGACGAGGGAAATCGTGAGTACCGGCATGGACGTAGAAGTGGCTATTTTCCGAGCGTTAGCCAGAGAAAAAAAAGTGGTCTACTGCGACGACGGAGAGGAAACGACCATGAACTGTGGTAACTTGCACTTTCGTAACGACGCTTTTCCGAAATCGACATCGTCTGCTTCGTCTGAAAGAGGAGAAGGAGGAGAAGAAGACAACAACGACAAAGACGCCGACGCGGAAGAAGAGGGGGACGCCGCGACCGAAGACAGTAAAGAAGAAGTAGATGAACAAGACCACGAAGAACAAGAAGTGGGACAAGAAGAAGAGAGCGACGTTCCGTCTAACGGGTGGGCGGATCTGGTGTAAAGCGGGTAATAATAATAGCTTATACAGTTAGTAATAGATTGTTTTTAGTCGTAAAGAAGAAAAAACTGCAGAACATCCTCCTCAAAATGTTCCCCTCTTCGTCGAAAGTAAAACTGTTCGCAGACCTCGGCGATCGCGCGCGAGTGACTCCGGGAAAAGAATCCGTCGTGAAGTTGGTCGTCTCTCTCGGGGACGGGTACGATGCTACTCACCACCGCGGCGACGGCGCCACTGCTGGTGCGCGAAGTCGTTCCGGGGGGCCGCATCATCAATCACCTACTCAAAGAACGAACGAGACCAACGACGACGTTTCCTTCCTCCCGTTCGTGGAAACCATCGAGGTCGAATGGCGAGGGATTGAACGCCTGAACCCGGTTTGGGTGCAACCACCGCGTGGTACCAGTACCAGTAGTAACGCGATGCATAACTCGTTGAAATCGGGCGAACGGTTCATCGCGCGTTCGCCACCTGGGAGCGTTTTAGAGAACGTGCTCTTGAGGCCGAACGAACGACACGTTTTAAAGTTTACGATTCAAATACCGCCTGGGTTACCGCCGACGTACAGAGGTCAGATTTGTCGGTACTATTACTGCGTGATCTTTTCGTGCAAGTTAAGAGGAGAGATGGAACCGGTTGTGATTGAAATGCCTTTGAAAGTGCACGCCGGGCCAAAGCCGCCGAAAAGCTTGAGCGGGACGCCTCGATTCGAGGATTTGAGAATAAGCGAGAGTTTTAATAGCAGCGGCAATCACAGTGTTAGTGGATCTAATAATAATAACAATAACAATAATAATAATAATAGCAGTAGTAATCCAGCTGCCAGGAGTGGACCGGTGACGCCTAGAGGTGTTTTGCCGTCTTGGTCGGACAGGTCATCCGATACTTGGGGCGACGACGTAGAGTTGCGCCAGGCGACGTTGCAAGGCGGCGACGCAGACGAAAGCTTGAGGGAAATTCTAGAGATGTCGAAAATGCAGAAATCGCAACAGAGAACGTACGCGATTACAACAGGGAATAAGTTTATTTGTAAGATAACGCCGGCGAACCCATTACCGGTGGTTGCCTGCGGGGAGTTGGTCTCGTGCGTATTTGATTTTGAAAACACAAAGCCAGAAAGTATGGAAGCGATGCCAGTTCAATCGTATTCTTGGACTTTGGAAACGGAGGAGATTGCGTTGAGTAGTATTGAAGGTGGTGGTAGCAGTAATAGCAGTAGCAATAGTAATGGAGGTGCTGATTCTTCGAAGTTGCCAGTCTTGCGGAAGATATGGGCGGAAGGCTCTGAACGGTGCGTAGAACGCATTCGTCGAACGTTCTTTTCGGCGTCAGTCCCGTTAGAAGCTCCAGGATCGTTTCGAACGACGAAAATGGAATTGGCTTGGGTGCTTCGATTTGAGTTTAACGTCGGTAGTGATAAAGTCGAGTGGAGATACCCAATCGAAGTTATGAGTCGAACGTACGCGAAGAAAAGCCGAGCGATTTGATTGGTATGTCCTAAATAGTCTTCAATAATAGATTGTATAGAAATAACTTATAGATTGCAATAGTTCTAATAAACGTACATAGTTGCAGTTGCTTTGGTGCATCATGCCGGCAACGGTTCGTCCTCGGGAGCCAACGCTTTCCAAAGCGCTGGAAACGCCTCCAGCGAGCTCGGTTGCACGTTCACAGAAATTAATCGCGACGCATACTCAGCAACATCGAGATGCAACTGCTTTAAGATTTTATCCGTGTCGCTCAATTTACCACCCGTCTTTGTCGCATCAGCCGAAGCAGCCGTACCTTTGCCTTGTCTGTCTTTTAAGCGATTCAAACTCGCTTCGGTTTTCAGGACAGTAGCGACTAAATCGCTCGCCATTTCCGCATATTTCTTCGTCACGCCTTCGCAGACTTCTCTCGTCAACTCCTTCGCGGCTATGGGAGACAGACGTCTCGTTCGTTGCGATTCTTCACAGAATTTTGAAAGAGGCTGGAGCAACATTGGCACAAAGTGCGAATGCTTGCTCGGGGTTGGTTTGTTTGTCATTCGAAACGTGGCCGTGATGCCTTTCAGTTGCTTCAACGCTTCGGTGCATCTTTCGGTCACGATGAGAGCAATGGCGGACGTAATTTTGGGCAGGAATTCATCGAGCGTGACCGCGCCAAGTTCTAGGCACTGGCTCGTTGCGTTTGTAGCCGCATTGCGATCTTCAGGGTCCTTAATACCACCACCAACTTTCTTTGCCGCAACTTTAACGAGATCTTCCTTTACTTTTTTAGAGAACAATTCAACCTCCGAACGAACCGTGGCGAGTTCTTCGCAACCAGCCGTGGCGCCCCACGTGTTCGAGCTCGTCGTCCGTCTCGCCGCCGTTGCTGCTGAGGAGGAACCACCCGCATCATCCGAAGTATTCTCACTCTTCTCCGCGGCAGCGTTAATAAGCGCAGTTTCTTCCAGGTATTCAGTTCCAACCGAAACCCACGCGCGATAGCGCGACACGATTTGCGCTGCCAGACGAACAAACTTGTCCGCCTGCGCCGGTACGTACACGTCGTCGGCAAAGCACCGCATGGCATTTCGGAACGCCGCGTCAGAAGCGGCAAGAGAGAATACTCCAGGTACGTCGTTAATTTCTTGTTGCTTTTTGGGCGATTTCGGGGACTGCGGGGGTCCGTCTTTCTTCGGTGACTTTGCCGTTGGCGTCGTCGCATCTCCTTTTCCCACTCTTTCCAGTCCCGGTCTTGTGAGTGTCGCGTCTACGTCACCGGCAATCTCTTGAAAGCGCAGCGTAAAGTACACGCTCAAATTCCATCGCTTATGAAACGTACGCAAAGCATCTGAATCGAAGAACTTATCCGCGGCAACTTGCGATATCGTCTTCGCTTTCGCCTGCAAAGCATCGATAAATGCCATCGAAGCGGCGTAGTTCGAGATGAACGCCTCGGGTACGCCCGGAGAGAAAGAGCTCGGTCGCTTTTCATGCAGTTGCGCGTCAATTTCAGCTAAAACAGAGCCGCCTAAGAAATCGCACGACGATTCCGACGACGAAACATCCTTGGCGATATCGAGAAGAAAAGACACCGCGTCGACCGCTTTTCCCGAGCAATTCTTCAAGATTTCCGAAACGTCCTCGCGAGCACCGATACCAGCCGGTGCTGGAGCGCTGTCGGTGACTTCTGATACAAGTGGTTTTACCAAAGCATTCCTGACTGTTTTCTCTGCATCGCTCGCGCGTCCGACGGCTTGGTACGCTTCCAATAGAAACTTCACAGACGCAGCCGATTTTAGTTTCGTCCCGGGAATGCCACCTTTTTTGCTCTCTTCGCTCGCGCCTAACAACGCAGCCGCGAATGCGCCGTTGAGTTCTTTCAGCAGCGTCTCGTCGCAACTTTTCACGCGGTCGCTGAGTGCTCTGATTTGTTGCGAATCTTTACCTTGAGAAAGGAAGAACTTCAATCTGTTCACTTCGCCGGCGACGCGCGACAAAATTCGCGCCCTCTCTTCCGCAGAATTATGTCCGTCACTTCTATCATTATTACTACTACTCGTCGTCGCATCCGAAGATGAACCACCTTTTCTCGGTGATAACGCGCTATTTTCGTCCGCCAAAGTATTATTATCCGAGGAAGACGCGTTTCTTTCTGCTCTCTCAGCCGAGGCTAAAAACGTCTTCGAAGGGCGCAAGAATTCTAATCCTTCCCCATCCACGTCCATATCGATGTCCACGTTGGTTGCCACGAGAACGATCTCGTCCCCGTCGTCCTCGAATCCTTCTTCTCTTCCTCCTCCTCCTCCTCCATCTCCTCCTACAAACTCCGCCTTACTATTATTTAAATTACTACTCTTCTTTCTCTTTCCGTCGTCTCCGTCCCCGGACGTCCCAAACTCCTCCAACAACCGTTCCACTTTACTACACACCGTCGTCGCTTCCATGATCAACTCCAGCGATTCCCTCTCTCTCGCCAACTCGTCTCTCCTATCTAACGCGTTTTGCAACTTCTCCAACTCTTTCTTCACCACGTCCCGCGCTTCTTCCACTTCTCCTTTTAAAACTTCCAAAGGTTCTTTTATGTCCTTCACGTACGCGTCCACGTCCACTAAATCCGTCGTCAGCGCCACAAAATCTTTATAATCTCGATTGACCATTTCCACTAACTTGTTCTGCAAGTCGTCCGCGTATTTCTCCACTTCCACGGCTAAATCTTCCGGAGTCACAAACGGAGACATCTCGTCGATGTAGACGTCTGGGTTGAAATCATCCTTCTCGAAAACGTGCGGGTCGAACCACGCCGGTCGACTGTTTAAGTCGGACAGTTCTTTGGTGACTTCCTCTAACGTCGAGTAGTCTTCTTCATCTTCATCTTCTTCTTCTTTGCTCAAAGTCTTCGTCGTCGCGGGGTCTTGGTCCTCAGCACTGTCAGTCGCATTCTTCTTCTCCTCTTCCTCTTGTTGTTCTTTTCGCGCTTCTTCGATCATGTCGATGAATTTCTCTCTTCTCCCAAACTCTGTTCTTCTTCTTCTCTCTTTAAAAATAAATACTCGAAGGAGTCAAGAGGAAGAAAACGAGGGAGAACGACGAAACAAAGAACGCTTTTCGCCGGGGTGAAGCGCGTCTTCTTCGTTTCTCTTTTTTTCTCTCTCTCTCTCTCTGAAGAGCAAACAAAAGGCGCAAAGCGTACGAAAATTCTCTCGCGTTTAAAAAACTCTCCTTTTCGCAGAAAGAGCAGAGTTGTTTCCCTCCGTCTGTTCTTTTTCATTTTTCACTTTTCACACGAAAAGTATGAAAAAAAAAAGCCGAACGCTTTTTGGTCTATCCAAATCGCTTTAACGAGGTTTTTATATATCTCATCGAGTCACACTTTTTCTTCTCCGTCGCTTGCTCGCTTGCTATCGGAAGCGCGAGTCGATCGGTCGGAAAACACACACACACACACACAGAGAGAGAGAGAGAGAGAGAGAGAGAGAGAGAGAGCATCATCATATCATGGCGCGAGCGATGCACTTGCTCACCCAGATGAACTACTTTCCGGATTCGGACGAGGAGAATGAAAACGGGGAAATCGCCGGCGGGTATCTCGTCGCTCGAACGAAGAAAAAGAAGAA
>Ga0115566_10001661_pt1 | contig 18866 bp, 10 predicted proteins | sample COGITO_mtgs_1204_3_FD_87173 | JGI IMG/M metagenome (GOLD analysis project Ga0115566, IMG submission 87173) | Pelagic marine microbial communities from North Sea - COGITO_mtgs_120405 | ecosystem: Environmental > Aquatic > Marine > Epipelagic | place: Germany:Helgoland, sampling site Kabeltonne...
TAGCATAAATCAAATCTAGGCATAAATAAACACTTCTGATAAAAATATTTTATCATTAATTTAATATAATGAGTTTCTTAAAGAATTTGCAGAAAAACATCAAAGCCCACCATTTTATTGCTTTAATCGGTATAGTTGTTTTAGCGCTTGCAATTATGCAATATTCCGGGAGAAAAACCAACGTCAGTGATGGATTTGGTGATGGCTATTCCAATTCGCCCAGTAATGTGCATGAATCGACTAATGTAGCAGCATCAGCTGCTCCCGCGATGGGCACGGTTGGACAAAACGAAAATTACTCGAATGTTCCGAGCGGATCCACTACATCTACGCATGGTTTAGCACCAGCCCCCCGCGCAAACGCGAATTATGACCCTTCCGAGCTTTTACCCAAAGACATTAATAGTCAATGGGCTCAACTTAACCCCAGTGGAAGTGCTGACTTTAAAAATGTCAATTTGTTAAAGGCCGGTAGTTTAATCGGAATTGATACTGTAGGAAGTTCTTTACGCAACGCCAATCTGCAAGAACGATCTGAACCGCCTAACCCTACTTCTACTGTGAGTCCTTGGAGTAATACCACGATTGAACCTGATTTAATGCGACTGCCTTTAGAAATCGGGTCGATTGGCGGATCCCCTCAATAAATAAATATTTATTATACACCATAATATAATTTTAATAAAGTTTTAAAAATTTTATTAAATAAATCCAAACGCTTACCATAATAATTTATCTGCTAACCAGCCACGACTCCATTTTACATGACGGTCTCTTTCATGTCGCATTTTATATAATCGTCGTCTTGTTTTAGCATATTTTATGCCTCGTTTTTTAATATAAGTCGGGAAATCATTCATACCATTAGCACCAACACTCGCAATTTTCTTACCTTTTTTGTATACATCTATTTTTTTTGTTTTGTTCGTTGATGGTTTAACTACGACCCCTATATTTTTTGCTTGCTTATAAGTGTAATTAGTGATTGAATACATTATTACTATAGGTAAATATTTTATTATTGTAATAATTTAATACTTTAATACTTTAATAATAAAATAATCTAATAATTTAATATTGTAATAAATTCATACTACATATTATATGACCATATATGTGTTTGGTTACGGCTCATTAATAAACATGAAATTAAATAAAGAACTAGCACATCCCAAAAAAATAACTCCTGTTATGGTGAAAGGTTTAAAACGATCATTGAATGTAATTGGACCACTTAATAAACAACTCGTGTTCGGGGTGAAAGATGTAAAAACCGCTAATTGCAATGGTATTTTAATTAAAGTTAACTTAATTGAATTAGAAAAATTACAACAAAGAGAGAAATTATACACGATGAAAAAACTAGAAAAGAAAAGAATTGATTTTTATTATAATAAATCAATAAAATTTAACACATATGATGAAATAATTTGTTTTTATCCACAATCAAAATATGTTGTTCCGAAAACAAAACTATCATCCAAACCATTAATACCGCGTTATATAGATATTTGCACTGAAGGAGCAAAACAAATTAGTACTGAATTTTATGATGATTTTATTGCCACAACATATGGTATTGATATAATCGAATAATCGAATAATCTATATAATCGAACACATTTTTTATTTTTATATAATCTTTTCTAAAACGAATATATAAATGAAATTAAATTTATGTGGATATGCTCTTATTGCTTTAATATTATATATCTGCATAAAAATTTATCAAGAATCAGATATGTTTAATTTAAAATGTATCATATCTGGCGTAGATGGAAACAAATACTGTGTGCGTGACCGTTCTAAGCTAGAATTAGCCGCGGATCGTTTAGCAACTGTAAATAAAAGTATGTATAAATTAGTAGAACATTGTTACAAGACTTATCCTACGCGCGAAAATATTAAACGATTAAAAAAAGGATATAATCCCAAAAAAATAATGGAAACATTACCAACAAGTGAATATACTGCATACAGTGAAAACAAAGGAGAGAAATTAGCATTTTGTTTAAATAAAGAAAAAGAAGGGAACCAATTAATTGATCCCAATACATTAATGTTTGTAGCGATTCATGAGTTATCTCATATTGCGACAAAAAGCATTGGACATAAAGACGAATTTTGGGAAAATTTTAAATTTTTATTAGGCGAAGCAAGTAAAATTGGTATATATAAACAAGTCGATTATAAAAAAAAACCACAACGCTATTGCGGGACTAGTATTAATGACAATCCCTATTATGATTTATGATTTATGATTTTTTCATATACAACATAACTTACTTCACAATTATAGGTAATATCATAATTTTCGGTTCGTTCGATTTCTTTCCATTCGGAACTATCTAATACAGGAAAAAATGTATCACATTCAAACGCTTTATCAATATGAGTTATATAACATTTTGAAATTTTTCCCATCTCTAAAAATTGTTTATAGACATTTTCACCGCCAATAACCCAAATATCCTCATATATATCACAATCGGTTAAATATATTTCCAACTCGGCAATATTTTTAAATGTTTTTATTTCTCGTCCTTGATTCATGGCTATATCAAAACTATCGGTATTAGACAATACAAAATTATGACGGTCATGCAATCCTCGTGATTTTCCTTTAGAAAGTGGCAATCCTTTCCATGTCGTGTTTCCCATTATAACCGCATTATTTCCATCACCTTTTGTTAATTCTGAAAAATAATTTAAGTCTTGTTTAATATGCCAAGGAATTTTTCCTTTATAGCCAATCCCATTATTTTTAGATACAGCGACAATTATATTAAATGTCATTTATTATATATAAAATTATACCTTTATGTATATATATATGGAAAACAACATAATTAAAAATATATATAAAATATCGCATATAATAGATGGTGATGTTAAATATATTTTTGTATTTATCGGAAAAACAGTTATAGAAAATAGAACAGAATCGCTTGAGAAATTATTTTTAAAAAATTTACAAAACACCGATGATGGCGAATTTTATCCTATATTTGACCCTATATTCGACGGTATTTTTATTGAAAAAGAACTAAAAAATATTGTCGAAAACAATATACAAGTTAAATTTATACCTGAAAATATATATTTAGATGACACTATTGAAATTATTAAAAAAAAATTATTACTTCATTTAATGAATGATTTAAATACATCATTCGACGAATTATATTTTTTTATAGAAAAGCCTGAAAATTTTAAGGCGTTGTCAATATATCAAAATTTAACGCAAAATGAAAAATTAGAATTAACAAAAGATAGATTAGTTCAATTTTTAAATAATATTAATGGCTATGACATGTCACCCATCCCGATTAAAGATGTTTATACATACGAAGATATAATAGATTTAAATTTGGAAAAAACGACTTTATATGTTTCAAAACCACTAGGACAGAAATTCGTCTCATTAAAAGATGATTATACTTATACAAGTAATCCTTTTTATGCTGAGGTATATGATATATTTATAGAAAAATTTGCAGATGAAATAATAACAACGACAAATAAAACAATTCTTATGGAATATGGAAGTATAACAAATAATACAATATATTTGTGTTTGGCCGAAGATGTGCTTTCGTATATTAATACAACTCATACTACTTTATCAGAAAATAGCACTTTAAAAATATATTTTCCCTATTTGTATGGCAAAGATATTACAACAGCTGAGATATTACAAAATAGAAAACAAGAATTACTCGCTGATACCAGAGCGATACTCACCCCCACATTCGAAAAAAATATAGAAAATGTTAATTTATTTTATGACATCTATTACAACCGGAAGGAAGAACTAAATTTTAATGACAAAGGCATTAAATCCCTTATTATAAACATTAATCAACCATATGAAATTAATTTGCCATTAGATAATATTTTTAAAATTATACATTCAACAAAATCTCGTCCTTTAATTAAATTAAATTTCTCAAAGAAGAGAGAAAATATATACAGACTCTATGCTGATAAAATATCCAATAGTGGGAAAAAAATTCCTTATTTAGATAAAGGGCTGATATTTAAATGGGAGAAAGTTATGGCAAAAACCAAATGTGTTTCTGTATACATTGAACATTATGACGAGGAAACAAATTCAATTACGCCAATTATATGCGAGTTTAATAACAACGGTAGTATTATTATTAAGACAACATTCAATACCAGTATGAATCCTGCCGCAATAAATGAGCTATTTATAAATGAGGTAAATCCAGTTATAAATATTGTGAAAGATTATTTGAGTCAAGATGGTTATATTATGAATAATTTTATTAGTTTGAATGATAAAAATATTGAAATAGTGAATGTTGAATTTTCTATGAATATACAAATTGAAAAACCGATCAAGGTGCAAAATATAATTGGTTGTTTAACCAGTATCTTTAATGTTATAAAAGATGTATTAGATAATGATGGTGGTATAATGATGCGTTTTAAGCGGGTATCGAATTATAATGAAATGGAGAGTCAAGAAGCACTTATTTTGGATATGTCTCAACCACAACTAGGCTATTCGGGAAATGATATTATTAAAGTATTGCAAAATAATTTTCAGATAACTGAAAAAGAAGCAACCGAAAAATATCTCGAAGTAAAAAGATCTCAAGACCTAATGACTCGTGGTAATAAGCGTCTTAAACAAATGAATAGTCCTGGGTTTTTAACGACAATTGTAAAACAACATTATAATAACACCGTAATAATAAATGTATCAGGTATTAATAATATTGATTATTTAAATATATTGTATATTTATTTTGATAGCTTGATTCGTATTACACAAAAAAAAAATATTACTAAAACTATACCGAAAAATATAATTAAAAAATTATGTACAAAAAATAAATCAGAAAATGATGAACAAGTATATGAAATAAATCATTTTAATGATGATTCAACTACCGAAAACTTGCAAATGAATATTATTGCGGAAGAATTAGTTTTTAATAAACCATATGAATATACAGGTGATTCGGAATTTACTACAAATAAAAAACAAAATGAAGAACAAGGCGAAGAACAAGGCGAAGAACAAGGCGAAGAACAAGGCGAAGAACAAGATAAGGAAGATATAGATTTAGATGAGGATGCCTTTATGGCTCGATATGGATATGACGAGGATGATAACGAGGACGCGGAAGTGGATGAGGTTAATAATAGTAGTGAAGGTGGCGAAGGTGGCGACGACGACAATGAGGACAATGAGGACAATGAGGACGATGATGATGACGACGATGATGGTGAAATGTTAGAAAAAGATATTACTAATTTAAGCTTGACAAATCCCAGTCCATTTCATAAACGAATTATTAAACGCGACAAAAATTTATTTGTTACAAATACCGGTAAAAAAAACTTTAAATCATACGCAACTACTTGTGCTTGGAATAGACGAAGACAGCCAGTAATATTAACAGATGAAGAAAAAGACCGGATTGATAAAGAACATCCTGGATCATATACTGAAGCTGTTAAATATGGAACAAATCCTGATAAAAAATATTGGTATATTTGTCCGCGGTATTGGGATTTAAAAAACAATACAAGTTTAAATGATGATGAAGTTGATAAAGATCTTGTTATCCCCAAAAAACCACCAAAAAATAAAGTTCCTGCAGGAAAACATATTTTTGAATTTAATGACTATGGAATAGAGCATATGGATGAAAATAAAAATTATATTAAGCATTATCCAGGGTTTTTAAAACCGGACGATAATGGAAAATGCATTCCGTGTTGTTTTAAATCATGGAATGAACCAGCTCAAACAAAACGAAGAAAAACATGTACAAGAGACGAGACAATTATAGTGCCGCCTGGTCGTCATGATAAAAAATTGGAGAAACAAAAAAAAAACGAATATATAGAAATAGATGAATACATATTAGCGCCTGATAAATTTCCAATATCTTATACTGTGAAGGATAATCGTTATGGGTTTTTACCGCTAGCTGTGCAAAAGTTTCTACACACTGATAATAAAAAATGTCAAATTAGCAGTTTAAACACAAATATTAAACCAAATCATCAATGTTTATTAAGACATAGTATTGATTTTAGTCCTAATCAATCATTTATTGCTTGTATTGCAGATGTATGGTTTGAATCATATAAAAAAATACTAAAACAAAAAGTAAGGCCGACCGTATCAGAAATGAAACAGAAAATAATTAATGAATTAACTGTTGATAAATTTGTTACACTTCAAAACGGGAACTTGATGAAAAAATTTTATCCTAACGCTACAAATGAGTTAGTTGACATGACGGATTTAACAAAATATTCAAATGTATTTTCCTCTAATAAAACAAAATCAATCATATATGAAAAAGCGGATAAATCAAATCCTGAACAAATAAATGCGTTAATTAAGCTTGCTCGATCTTATTCAAATTTTATTGAATTTTTAAAAGACGATACAGTGAATATTGATTATGAATATTTATGGGATTTTATATGTAATCCAAATGATACAATTTTCCATAAGGGCGTCAATTTGGTAATTATTGAATTGGTTCGTAAGGATATAACAGACAGTGTTGAATTAATATGTCCATCTAATCATTATTCATCTACTTTTTTCAACACTAAAAAAGATACACTTCTTATTTTGAAAATTGACAATTTTTACGAACCTATTTATGGATATGAAACAAATAATAAAAATGAAATACTTATTGAACCATACTTTAATTCAATGTCTAATGACATATTACCAAATATAAAACATGTATTTGAAACAATAAAAACCGTATTTAAAAAAAAATGCACACCTTTGCCAAGTATGCCAACAATATATAAATTTGTAGATAATATTTCACTTGAAAAAGTAATATATCATTTACAATATTCCAATTGTATCCTAGAAAGTCAAGTTATGAACTATGATAGCAAAATAATTGGAGTAGTTGCTATAAATAACATTGATAATACAAAAGGATTTATACCATGTTATCCATCGGCAGTAATACTTACATATCCGGTCATTTATATAAATGAGTCACCTACCGATAATTACGAAAATACGAAAAAGTTTTTGAAAAATGTTTATAAACAATCTAAGAAAAAAATACTATGTAAACCTTCTATGAAAATAATAGAAGATGATAAAATTGTAGGTATCATAACTATGACGAATCAATTTGTTATGGTAAATCCAACTGAATATAATAAAGAGGATGAGGATAACGATGATTTAAAGGTTATGAATGATTTAAAATATACGGATATTGATACAACAATCAGTACAAATAATAAAGTTGATACAGAGAGAGTAAATTATATTAAAAAGATGCAATTAGAAACAAAATTTTATAATGTATTTCGTAATACAGCCCGATATTTATTAAATAAATATGAGAATCGGGATATAAGACTTGAAATTGATGAGAAAAATAAATCATCCCAGGTGTATTTAAAAAAATTAAAGAGTATAGAGACTAAATTGAGAGAATTAATGAAGGATTATATTTCATTTTATAGATACGATGAGAATGATTTATTAAATATAAACACTATTACAAACTGTTATAACAATTGTAAAAAAAAGGTATATTGTCATGTTAACGAGGATTCCAATTGTTTGTTAAGAATACCTGAAACAAATTTAATTAATGATAAATCAAACGATACAATTTATTATGGTAAACTGGCAGATGAGCTTATTCGTTATAGTCGTATAAAAACATTTATGTTAAATCCAAAGGCCGTTCTCTCTTTTTCACAAGTGAAATATAATTTAAAAGAGGATGAAATTATACTATTGCATTCACTTTTAACTCAAGATTATTTTACCAATATTATACCAATGCCTACAAATAAATATGTTAATTATAATACATATGATTCGGCCAATCCATTAATAACACAAAAATATTCAAATGTTGAATCATTTGATAAAACGAACGACTTAAATGATAATGCGGTAGAGTGCAGTTTTACAATAAAAGAGTATATTTCAAATAAAGAATTAAAGAATTATTTTCCGGTAAATACGAAAGAATACGAATATAAAGCAAACACAATGTCCTGTTCATTTAATGCTATTTTAAAAATTATTCAAACAAATGATTTGACACAAAATAATCTTACAATAAATGCAATAAAAGAAACATTATTGGAAGAATATGTAAAACTATATGCACGATATAGATATATAATAAGAGAAATATGGAGAGCTCAAGGTAAGAAAATATTGGCAGGCCAAATTAAAGAAAACCAAATTACATTGCCACAAATGATAATGAGTGAAGATTATTATGCCACAAACATTGATGTGTGGATATTAGCCGTCCATTATAAAATACCATTAATATTTATTTCGGATAATAGGTTAATGGAAAATAATCGTAATATATTAGTTGCAAATATTCCAGAACAGTATGGTAATGAAAATGAATTTTATTTTATAAAATCATCGAGTATTATTAAAAATATTCCTCAAACATATACAATCATGGTAGCTGATGATAAAATGAAAATAAATATAGAAAATATTAAATTAGATTCTCTAAAATCTGAAATACAAAATAACATAGGAAATCTGTTAATACCCTTCATTGAAAATTTTTCATTGACCGACGCAAATAAAAGAAGGGTCAAAATGAATGTTATCTCAAAAGTGCCTGTGTCCGCGCCTGTACCCGTAACCGAGCCTGTGCCTGTACCCGTAACCGAGCCTGTGCCTGTACCCGTAACCGAGCCTGTGCAGCCAATAAAAAAATTGAAGAAGAAAATTAAAATCATCTAGTATTATGATTAGTATTCATTATAGATAAATAATGTTTTTTAATATTTATCTATTTAATTTTATTATTTATAAACTTATATTTTCTAGATCTAAAAATCCAAACTATATCCACCATCTTCGCCCATGTCAGTCATCTTAATATTCGATGTTTTTATAATGAGGTTATCAATGCTGCAAACATCTTCTACATTAGTATGACCATCAAACCCTTTTTCTATAATAGATTCGCTGTTTTCATCATTATATTCATCCGGATTGATTTGTGTAATTTTGTCATAATCGAGTATGACTTGAAATGCATTCGTTCCAAAATAACCCTCTTGACCGCACATAACATTGGCCGATACACCGCGCATTGTGTCAAGCTCTGCATGTCGTGCTGCGTTCAAGAACATTTCGGGCGTTTCTTCAAAGGACGCTTTTGCGATTGGCCCAATATTATCATTGTTAATGCCATGCCGAAAGATGGAAACCATCCCATCGTTACATGTCATACGATCACACAAAATACCCAAATGATGATAATTAATATAGGTGCTGTCAAATTCAATCACTTCCGTAATTTCATTCAAAATTGATTGCCGCGCGGCTTCAATACCAAGCACGCGATATATTTCTTGAATATCGTTTGTATAAGTGCGCGTAACATCAATATCAGTTAAACTCAATAAATGCATTAGGTTTGTACCAATAGTATCAAGCACCCATGTTTCTTTTTTAGCAAAACTTCCATCATCCATAACTAAACTATCAATAATTTTCCGCGGAGTAACCTTTTTAATATTTTTGATTCCGCGTAAACACAATTTATCCAGTAAGGCTTCTTGAAAATTTTTCAGTAAATAGATTTCATCTGATTGATCAAGCGATGTTTTTTTATTTGCACCAGCAGATTTATTCAAACGAATACGAAAGATTAATTTATCGGTATTGTAGTCCGAAAATGCACAAGAGACCTGATCCGAATATGCATTAGTAATTGCATAATGAACATCGTCCATCGTGATATTTCGGTCAAGCATTTCTTCGGTATTCATTGTCATTCTGATAACCCATTTAGATTTTGAATCGGCCAGAACACTGCTATCTTCATTGTTTCCATTACAATCATCTATCATTTTTTCAAACTCATTATAAAGTTTCATAACATCATTGTCTTCTTGAATGAAGGTCTTTTCTGTGCTATAGGGGTCAAAACAGATTTTAATAGAGTCTACAATAGATCGCAGCTGGGTATGCTCTAATTTATTCACCATCTTTTTAGCGTTATCTTGCGATAATTCATCGGTCTTATGCAAATAAACAGTACAAGACGGATTTTTCGGGTTTTCTGACAATGATATAATTTCTTCAATCCGCGGCAAACCCCGTGTTACATTTGATTTACTCGCAACACCCGCAAAGTGAAAGGTATTTAGCGTCATCTGGGTAGTAGGCTCACCAATCGATTGAGCGGCAATCATTCCCACCATTTCACCAGGCGCAATAATTGCTTTCTTATATGTGAGTACAATGTGATCGATCAAAATGTTCAATGCCTTGCGGTTAAACCGTTTTACCATCAATAATTCTTTAGGTGTAAGATAATAATAATATAATGTTTTAAACAATGGGTTGGGTTGGCAATAGTGAATACTCATAATTCGGCTATAACCTTCGTCGATTATTTCATACGCTTCCAGCGGTGTAATATCAACCAATGAATTTACATTTATAAATTGTTGACCATGAATATTATTAATAATATGGGAGAAAGATACAGGCACTTGTACGGATTTATTATCTCGATATCCAAAGACATTCATTACTAGACCGGATCGTGCTTGAATCGTCCAATCAATTAATTCCTTTGTACGCTTGCTCAATTCAATGCTTTGTTTTGAAAGTCGTTTTATAGTCGGCTTAGTAAATGACGCAACATATACATCATCCGATTTGGTTTTTACTCCAGTCGATTCAGTTGGCATCTGAAAATGATTATAAATATCTTCAAGTGACATTTGAACTAATGGCAGAGATTGAAATTCTACCTTAACTGGATCAAATGAGTCATCGCCATAAGAGTATTGAATAATTTTATTTTTGTTATTTCGCACAGTCATATCATACTCAATTTTTATGTCTTCTAACCCTTTAATTAATCTACGCTGAATATAACCAGTTTGTGATGTTTTTACGGCAGTATCAATAATACCAATACGACCACCCATCGCATGAAAGAACAATTCTGATGGGGTTAAACCACCAATAAATGAATTTTCAACAAAACCGCGAGCGGATGGGGAATCATCAAACTTTGTAAAATGGGGTAAGGTACGATTTTCAAAACCATACGGGATACGCTTATTATCAACATTCTGTTGACCTAAGCAAGATATCATTTGAGATATGTTCAGGTCGCTACCCTTAGACCCTGCATTGACCATAATAACAAACCGGTTGTCTTTACTTAAACTTTCGCGCCCAATTTTACCAGCGTCATTTACGGCTTTACTTAAAATATTATTTACTTGTATCTCAAATTCTTGTTCATTTGTACGCCCTGATTTATTTTCAAAAATCCCCAAATGCGTTTGGTCTATTAAAGATTTAACCTCCATTTTCTTTTTCACAATAATATCAGAGATCGTGTCATTAGTTACCTTATTCGCAATCAAATCACTCACACCAACACTATAACCACTTGATTTCATATATTCAGTAACAATATTCTGTAAATTATCTACAAAATTAATGGATTCTTTATTCCCATAATCATTGCAAATACGATGAATTAACCCATTTGAACCATCGCCTAACACTCCTTTTTCAAGCTGTCCTCTTATAAACTTTCCATTCAAAATTTCTAGTACATTATTTGAAGTTTTATAGTCCTCTTTGTCGCCAAATCGTTTTGTTTTATATCTCAACGAAAAGGGTGGCAAAATTTGTGACAATATATTAAAATTAGAGATATTTTTTGTTGGCAATTTGGATACATCGACCTTATTGTACGCCATTAATAAATTCATTGCATCCCGTGCGTTGAATTTTACATTTTCACGAGTAAATCGATATGAACTGAGAAGCGAATCTTGAAAAATTCCAATAATGGATTTATTATTGGCCGGGCTAACAATTTGCCATGGCACGGCAGCCAAATTTCTAAGTTCAGCTTCACTTTCAATGTCTTGTGGCATATGTAAATTCATCTCATCACCGTCAAAATCAGCATTATATGGTTTAGTGTCAGCAACATTCATTCTAAATGTATCTCCCACGGGCATAATACGAACAATATGACCCATCATTGACATTCGATGTAAAGTTGGCTGCCGATTAAAGAGAATACAATCGCCGTCCATCATATGACGATGCACAATATCGCCAATTTCAAGCTGGATAGATTCGCGGTCAATATACCGTAAAGAAATATTGTCGCCATTTTTTCGCACAAGAATCTTTGCACCTGGATGAACATCGGGTCCATTGCGTACTAATTTTTCAAGAAATTTAATATTGCGCGCATTAACCATAACGGGCTTTGTCAAATTTTTCGCCATTTTGATCGGCACTCCTAATTCGGCTGCCGAAATGTTTGGGTCAGGCGTAATAACTGAACGACCACTATAATCAACCCGCTTGCCCATTAAATTTCCTCTTACGCGACCATGTTTTCCAACCAAACGCTCTTTAATAGCTTTTAAAGGACGACCTGATCGCTGAGACATTGGAGGAGCTCCTGGAATTTTATTATCAATTAGTGATGCGACATAATATTGAAGAAGAACCGTCCAATCATTTATCACATTTGTTGCTGCATTTGCTTGTATTTTTTCCTGCAATGTTTTATTTGCTTTTAGAATACTAACAATAATATGTGTAATATCATCTTCGCTTCGTTGTTGAGAATCGTGTTTTACTGATGGACGCACAGCAGGAGGCGGAATTGCCAAAACTTGACAAATCATCCAGTCTGGTCTTGACCAAATTGGACTAAAGCCCATAAACGTAACATCATCGTCTGAAATTCTTCGAAAGCATTTCAGCAATATTTCGGGTGTTAATGTCATAATCATTTTTTCACTATCACTACCAACCCCATCAACATTATCCCATTCTGCAGTTAAAGTTGATAATCCTTCTTTCTTTATTTTTGTTGGTTGTTTACATCCACAGCCGTCATCAGTATCTTCGCCACAACGCTTTACTTTATTAGCAGAAATGAATACAGAACTCCAACGGTCCTCTGCAGACATTTTCAACAAATGCTCATATTTTTTTTTACTTATTAACAATTTACTACACTTAATGCATATACATCTGGCAATTTTTATAATAGTACTTAAGTATTGAATGTAAAACAATGGTCTTGCTAATTCAATGTGTCCAAAATATCCAGGCGTCTGCATGTAATCAAGACCATCCGTCGGGCAAATCAAGCCAGGATCTAATACACCCATTCGGGGATCAAATAATCCTCCGATTGCCGGTTTGCCATTAACATGCGTTTCGCGGTTTGTGATTTCAGCAACAGATCCTTTACGAATTTCTTCCGCTGATAAAATACTAAATTGAATTCCGAGAATTTTTGATGCATTTTGTTTTTGCATGGTTCCTTTACGATTTGAAGCCATGTTGTATATCTTATATTAACATAACAATATTTAGATATGTTTAATTCAATTTTTTAATATATAATATTACTCGTTTTAACAGGTTTTTAAATTACTAAATATTATTTTGTAAAAAATTGAATTGTCGTTTTACAACTACAACCATAATACACAAATCGTCAAATCATAATCAGTATGCCTTCTGATAAGAATTCGTCTTTAATGTCGTCGTCCGCATCTAGTAATAAAAAATACAATACTAGATTGTCGGCTGCTGCAAAGCAATCATCTAAACTCGAAAAGGCCACACAAGAGTCCAAATCTGGTAGCCATTCTAATTATAAGCAAGACGAATCGTCCGACGATGATTATGAGGATATTGACGATGAGGATATTGACGATGAGGATATTGACGATAGCGAAGATGAAGAAGATAGCGAAGACGAAGATTATCATCCTTCAGACGATGATAATGATAAATTGGCAAAAAAAGAATATCAAAAGTTTCTTAGTGAACTGTTTCCGTCTAACTACATGTCAAACCGCGTAAAACAATCTATCCCACCACCACCCTCTGCACAATTAACACACAAAAAGACATCAAATACAAAATGCCCGAATGCCCCTAGAAAAACTCGCCAAGATACTAAACTTAAAGGTCGAAATATCTTTGATGATGAACAACAGGATGATTCTGAGTATGATGATGATATGCCCTCCAAAAAAAATAAGGGTAAAAAAAATATGCAAAATTATAATATTTCATTTGTTATTAGTGATAACGGTATTCTACAAGGAGTAAATGAGGATGATGAATACATGACATCAAAAGAAGCATTATACGATGAAGCGTATAGTGACGAGGATGAGGATTATAGCGATGATGATGATGACGAGGATGAGGATGAGGATGAGGATGAGGATGAGGATGAGGAATTCATTAAAGACGACGAATCATGCATTAACATTCAAACCACTAACAAAAAAAGAAAAAATGACAAGCCTACAAATCCAACAAAAACTGAAATGGATGCATTTAACAAAATAAAGGGGTTATTTGGTCATTTATCAGAAGAAGATCAAAGAAACCCATCAATTAAAAAATACATTAAGGACTTGGAAAAAAAGGAAAAACAGTTTTTGAAAGGTGAAGAAAGAAAGACAAAAAAACAAAAAATTCAAAATACGAAAAAACTAAAAACCCTTTTAAAAGAACGCGATGTTATGAATGATCTACAGTATTTTAATGAAAAATTGTCGGTTTCCGAACAAGATAGAGCAATTCAACAAATCGAAGAAATTAAAAAACATAATGATATTACAAAACCTTATCGATTAACCTTACTTGACGCTGATATTCCATCACAGTATAAAGCGATTGCTTATCGTAAAATTTCCACATTACGAAGCATGGAGCCAGGTGGAAGCGATTACTATAAAATGAAAAACTGGGTCGATACCTTTATGCATATCCCTTTTGGAAAATATAAACATCTACCAATCTCTATTAATGATGGAGTGGATAAATGCCACGACTTTATGCATAATGCCAAAGAAATTTTGGATCAGGCCGTGTACGGACTAAACGACGCCAAATTACAAATTATGCAAATGGTCGGACAATGGATTGTAAACCCTAATGCGATTGGAACATCAATCGCAATTAAGGGTCCCATGGGTACAGGAAAAACAACATTAGTCAAAGAGGGCATCAGTAAAATTCTTGGACGAGATTTTGTCTTTGTCCCACTAGGCGGTGCTACAGATAGTAGTTTCTTGGAAGGACATTCATATACATATGAAGGTTCAACTTGGGGAAAAATTGTAGACTCGTTAATCAAGTGCAAAAGCATGAATCCGGTGATTTATTTTGACGAATTGGATAAAATTAGTGATACGCCAAAAGGTGAAGAAATCGCAGGCATCCTAACACATTTAACTGATACTTCACAAAACACCCAATTTCATGACCGCTATTTTTCGGAAATTGATTTTGATCTTAGTCGTTGTCTATTTATTTTCAGCTACAATGATGAAAGTAAAGTAAATAAGATTTTATTGGACAGAATGTATCGTATTCAAACACAGGGTTATAATCAAGACCAAAAAACTACTATTTGCAACAAATACTTGCTCCCCAAAATTGGAGAGCAAGTCAAATTTAATGAGGGTGATATTAATATTTCAACTGAAATTATCCATTACATTATCACAAACTACACCGATAAAGAAGATGGTGTACGGACCCTCAAACGATGCTTAGAAATTATTTATACAAAACTCAACTTGTACCGTCTTATGCGAGCTGATACAAACATATTTGAAAATGAAATGTCAATTAAAGTGGATTTTCCAATGCAAGTAACAACGGAGATTGTGGATAAACTAATTAAAAAAAATGTGGATAACGGTAGTTGGCGCAATATGTATATGTAAGCGCGTATAAGCGCATATACTTCAACCACCCGCCTAACATAATATGAAAAACTATTTATCAATTAACACTGCTCTTGCAATTTTTTTCATGATTTTATTTTCACTATCGACAAACTCTTCTTTACCGCCCATGGCTTGCCCCATAATTTGAATATAGGTATCATTCAACGGATGTGATGTGTTCATACAAGCAGGATACATTTTACTCCACGGAATAAGCATATCGCCGTTTTTCTTTGTCACATATTTAATCGCTTTCCGTAATTTATCATATGTACTATTTTCTTTTTCCCAAATATTATCATCTTTCACATACATAATCTCTCGTTTTGCATCACTGCAATGAATAGGGCGTTTACATACATCTAATTCATTTAATTTTCTAATAATAATTTTACTTATACCTTCTACATACCCAAGTTTCCCCACATCTTCTAAATCAGCAAATTCAAGTGTCATCGAATTCACAAAATCCATTATGTTCATAGCATCCTTGCATTGTTCATTCAAAAAGAACTGTAAGTTAAAAGTTTTATTATGACTATTCTGGTGTATATTTGTGGTTGTATTTGTTTTATATACTTCTAACATTTGCTTTTGAAACTCTTGATTTTGTTTTTGTAGTTCATAATGTTGTTTATGAATTTCATTTGTTTGTTTCTGCATTTCATTATTATTTTTTACAATTTCTAATACTAAGTTAGTCAAATAGGATACTTCCGCCGTAGTTACTTCATTTCTGGTTTCTTCGTGCGCGGTATTAGATGATACTTCAATTAACGGATTATTGTAATTATTTGTAGATATAGTATTCGTAGTATTATTACACTTTTTTTTATGTTTCCATAGTCCACTATATGATTTAAATTCTTTATTACATATATTACATATATTGCGTTGGGTATCTTTTTGTGCATTTTTTTTTTCCAAAATAGTTCCATTTATTGCCAAATAGTGTTTTTGAGTATTCAAATGTTTTTCATAATTACTTTTCTTAAAGCATACGAAGTCACACTCTTCACACACAATTTGTTTGGCATTTTTGGCATTTTTGGCATTTTCCATTTTCATATATTATGGAAATAATAAAAAATGCCTAAATCCTTTTTAAATAAAATTATATTTTCATAAAAAATTAGCATAACAACATTTTTCACAAAAAAACGGAAATGAGAGCATAATGGTCACAACCCATATTTCCAAGGTTTTTCACAGACCGGTCCGGCCCTTTTGCAAAATGGACATTTATAAATGTCCAAAATCGATTTGTGAAGATCAAACCTAGAAAAATCCATGGATTCTTGGAATTCATATATTTAAAATGAATCAAATATATAAATCAAATATATTAATAATCGCTTGTAAGGGTACGATTGCCTCCGCGCTCATTCAAATATTTCATTTGCTCTGGTGTAGCACAAACACATCCGTCGGCATTTGAATAATCTGACGGACAGCAGTCCGGTGAAAATTTATTTGTTTCAAAAACAAGCAATTTATCGTCTGTTAATGGAACTTGACCTCCCTCATTTTTTTCCATTTCAGAATAAATATTATCAGAATCTGTAATAATATTTGTTTCCGAATTATGCAAATCCATTCCTATATCTAATCCTTTCATTGCAGTTGCCATATTATTATTATCATGAGTATCTTTATTTTCCCAGCTTTTTCTAACACCATCCCCCATTTTATAATCAATTGCAGCACTTACACCAACTAGTCCTGCCTGAAAACCTTCTTGAATTCCACCAAATGTAAAATAAAGAACAAAACCCATCATTACTATAAAAAATCCAATAATGATTAAAATTGATCTAACTGAAATTCTTTTTTCAAATAAATTATGAATATATGCCATTTCACTATAATACTATTATATATAAAAATATATGTTAAAACTATTAAATGAATTCTAATAATTATTATGATATATACACATCAATTCCATAATTATAATCATGTACTTTAATATCATTCACACTATAAAATTTGCGGTCAGTTAATAAATGGTATAATACTGGCGAACATGTTTTTTCTTGTATAAAATTATGTTTTTCTTTCATACCGTGAATTATACCTAAATTTGTATCATTTATATGTATATTTTTTGTTCCAACTATATTTTTTTCACCAAATATGTGTTTATATTGTTTAATGTCACTGCCGTCAATTTTTATAACGCCTAATACGGTTGTATTATTTTCAAGAATATCATTTACTTTTACATCGCTTATTTTTATTTCAGAACCATTATTTAACCGAACCAGAGTAGATGGTGCAAATCCGCTATCTAAATAAGTATGAATATTATCATATGTAAAATCTTTTGGTAAATAACCATTCTTTACACAATTTTCATTTAAATCATTTACTAATTTATCATCAATATCATCCCAATCAGAAAATATAATATTATTAATAACAAATTCCTTATTGGTCGTGTTTAAACAATATACATATTCATCATTAAAGCTAGGCATTAATATACTTTCGGGATGTTCTTTTACTTTAATCCACTTCATTGTTGGGTGGAAAACGCGATGTTCGCCAGTTACATGAATACCTTTTAACTTATACATATTTTGCGTTTTTGCATCACATGTAAATGTTGCTGTGACTATTCCACCATTTTTTAGTTTATCGCCGAGTTTAATATCTCCAATATGTTTCTCCTCATCATTAAATAATGAAATAATAGTATCCTTTGAAAAACATCTAGGAATACCTGGTAATGGCGGCGAAGACAATTTTAATACGCGCATCATAAAAATAACCATTATTATAACTGGTATTGTAATTACTAACATAATACTAGCCCACATCAAGGCCATCCAAGCAGGCGGTAACATAAGCCCGTAACCTATTATTGGTATACGATAACAGTAAATTGCGATACAAATAAAAACCACACATATAGCTCCAATAGCTATAAGAATAAGTATGAGTAAATCAAGGATAGATAAGAATAAAGACTCCATGGCCATAAAACTACCATATAATACATATACAGAGGTAACTAAGGCACCAGCAGTTTTACTGAAAACATCCTTTGTATTTATCAA
>Ga0115566_10001669_pt1 | contig 18824 bp, 36 predicted proteins | sample COGITO_mtgs_1204_3_FD_87173 | JGI IMG/M metagenome (GOLD analysis project Ga0115566, IMG submission 87173) | Pelagic marine microbial communities from North Sea - COGITO_mtgs_120405 | ecosystem: Environmental > Aquatic > Marine > Epipelagic | place: Germany:Helgoland, sampling site Kabeltonne...
CGCTTTAAAACGGAAAACGGTAACATCTATTCAAAGACTTCAGAGACAGGAACAGCTTTAAGTACGGAAGAAGCTCAGCACCTTAGAGAAGAAGTAAGAAACAATGCTGAATACTTTACAGAAAGAATGATTAAGTATATTACTAACAATATTACTCTTTTTCCTGAATACAATACTAATAGTGGAGCTGATATTTCTCCTGACCAAAACGCTTACTATAATGGAATGAACCTTGAAAGACCAATGCGACAAGGGACTAAACTTACATTGAGAAACTTTTTAAACGCTTCTGATTACTCATAATGAAGAAACACTATAAACCGAAAACTAAAAATGTTACTAAGCTAAAGACTTACTTAGATAAAAAAACAAAACAAAATGACCGAAGTAAAAGACACTCTACAAGTAGGGTTAGCTAATACATCAGCAATAGCGTTCAGCATAACAGACTGTAACGAAATACTGACGCTAGTTTCCTTGACTCTAGCAATAAGTTTTACTGTATATAAATTTATCCAATTTGAAAAAAATAAATAAATGGCTCGTAAGGTTGTTACTAGCGCTTTTAAAAGCATTAAAAAGAAACGAAAGGGTGTACACTCCAAAAACGCAAGTAAAGGACAGAACGGCTTCAAAAAAGCATACAGAGGTCAAGGGCGTTAATCTTCTTTTAATTAGAGATACTTTTACAAAAGAAAGCACTATTGGTAAACTGTTTATCAATGGTGAAAGTTTCTGTGATACTTTAGAAAATCCTTATATTAATAACGAAAGAAATATAAGCTGTATTCCTGAAGGTCAATACAAAGTTAGATTAAGACTTCCAAGAGAATCAGCAACTAGGGATTACTTGCATTTGTTAGTTCAGGATGTGCCTAATAGAAGTTATATCTTATTTCATATAGGTAATACTGCTGCAGACACAAGCGGTTGTATTCTAGTAGGAAATGGTCGTGAACATGACGCTGTTAATAACTCACGATTAGCTATGGACTTAGTAATCAAAGAAATACTTAATTTAGGCGGTGAAAATATTAATTTAATAATCAAAAATAAATAGTTATGAAAAAGTTTTTAGAGAAGTACTTAATCGGTCAAATGATGAAGAGTAAGAAGTTTTGGTATGCTGTAAGTTCTGTAGTTGTACCTGCTTTAGTTACTTATTTAGGAGTTGACGAAACTACTGCAAAAGATTTGTACTACGCAATCTTAACACTAATTGTAGGACAGGGAATTGCAGACGTTGCTAAAAAGTAACAGATACAGACTAAAGCCACACGAAATAGTGGCACTAGAAAAAATGCGAGAAGCCGAGACTAGAAATGTTCTAGTTATCGGTGACTTGCATGAGCCGTTTTGCTTAGATGGCTACCTAACTTTTTGTATTGATCAGTATTACGCTTATAATTGCACAGAGGTAGTGTTTATAGGTGATGTAATAGACAATCATTACTCAAGCTATCACGAGGCTTCAGCTGATGGAATGGGTGGCTTAGACGAGCTAGAATTGGCTATTAAAAAAATAGGAAGATGGCGAGACGCTTTTCCTATAGCTACAGTAATTATTGGTAACCATGACAGGATCATAATGCGTAAAGCTCAAACCTCTAGTATTCCTTCTAAATGGATTAAGTCTTTCAAAGAAGTATTAGAAACTCCTAATTGGAACTTTGTAGAACGATACGAACTAGATGGAGTACAATATATTCATGGAGAAGGCGGAACTGCTAGGACTAAGTGTCGTGCTGATATGATGAATACAGTACAAGGACATCTTCATACTCAATGTTATACAGAACACTATGTAGGTAAGAAGTTTAGAGTTTATGGAACTCAGGTCGGTTGTGGTATTGATCACAAATCCTATGCAATGGCTTACGCTAAATATGGCAAAAGACCTGCAGTTGGCTGTGCAGTTGTATTAAATAACGGTCAAACCCCCCTCAATTTATTAATGCCTTTATAAGTTTTTAACCTAATTTTACACTTTTTTTTATTTATTTTAGTATCATGTACTAGATAAGGAATATTTTTTTCTTAAATTTATTGGTTAATAACGTGGTTAATAACTTTTTTCTACTATCTTTGCGCTGTTAAATTAAATTAATTAAAAAAATAAAAAAATGACTTACGAACAAGCAATTTTACACCACGACACAAAAAAATGGATACTGAAAGAAGCAGCTGCTTTTACTAATTTTTCTAAAATTAAAAAAATAATAAAAAATATGAATCTGGAACAGCTTTTAGATTGCAAGATAATGCTGCAAGATAAAATAAATAAATTAAATAAATAAAATAATAAATATATATTTTAATTAATATATATTTTTTTCTGTATAATTTTTAATAATAATCAGCTTAAAAACCTTAGCGACTATTCTAGGTATATAAAAAAATGCAAAATTATAAGATCGTAAACAAGAAAATCAATGCTATTTATTTTTTGAATGAAGAAGAATTAACTAACTTTTTCAAAAAAAATAGTGTTCAAAATTACAGTATTACCAATTTAACTAAAGCAAAAGCTAAAAAAATAAATAAGATGTTAGATGTAGTTGCGTACTTATGCGTATTTGCAGCTTCTGTATTAGCAACTTTACTTTATATTCAAAACTATTAAGATGACTAGACAAGACGCAGAATACCTAGAATTTTCTACTTATGTAGATTATAGCGAACCTAAAATATCCTTTATTACAGGTAAGCCAATTGATGATGAAAAAGTAATTGCAGAGCTTTGGCTGTTAAAGCCTGATTTCATTCCTGCTAAGGTAACAAGCTCAGGCGGTAATGATCTTATTTACAACAGCCGTTCAGTAGTAGTAGTAGGAACTGCTTTGCAATGTTATAGAAAGTTTTGTGAAATGCTCAAGACTAAAGGTTGGCAACAGAAAGACTGTTGGGATGTAGAACTAAAGCCAATCTATAAAAAACACTATAAAAATAATGGCAATTTGCCTGTAATAATAAACCTTAAATAAAATGGAAGAAACACACAAAAGTCTGCACGAAATAAATACATTTCAATGTGTAGATAACGAACTATACCTAAGAGGAAAAGATGAAATGGGAGAAGACTTAACAATATGCTTTGACGCTTTTAACTTCTTGGAATGGATAGACAAAGAACAAATAGAATACATAAAAGAACAACTAATTAAATACATACAAAAGAAATGAAATACTTAAGCGATTATATGGAAGAAAAGCAAACAGCTTTATTTAACAAGACCGGAACAATATTTGCTTTTAGCAACAAACAATTTGATGAGCAAAAAGTTAAAGGTAAACAATACAGCAGAATTGGACAAGGAATGCTTACTGAGAAAGGAAATGAAATAGAAGTTATCAATGGACTTGACAAGATTTACAAAGATAGTATTCAGCAGGATATTAAAGAAAACGGAAAAGACAAAGTTATACTAAGAGAGCTACTAAATCATGAAGCTTTTTATGTAGGTAATATAGAAGAAACAATACATAAACTTGAAGACTATCCAATTACTGAAGATGATATTAGTCATATTTTTCAAAAGAATTGGGCAAAATATTCAGACTATTAAATTAAATTTATTATTTTTAACAAGATCATTAACAGGCAAAAATCCTAGCCGATTAACATAGGTAGAATATATGAAAACAGAAGCACTAAAAGAAAAGTACATTAAGTACAATTTAACAAAAGATGACGTGTTTAAACATCAACACTACATCATCTTGACAAGAAGCGGTATTGATAAAATACAGGCTTTAGAAAACATCAACATAGATTACGAGGTGATCAAATGCGAGAAAGACTTTTGTGTTGTAAAAGCCAATGCAAGAAAAGAAGGTAAGGCAATCCAAACTTTTGGCTCAGCTTTAAAAGGAGCAGGGTATAAAGACGGAAACACTAACAGTTGGTACACTATGGAGATGGCTGAAAAACGAGCTATGAGCCGAGCGGTACTCAAGCTAACAGGCTTCTATGAATTAGGAGTATTTGGAGAAGACGAAGCAGAAGACTTTAAAAAGAGTAATAACTAAATAAATAAATAAAAATGGAAGTAACAGGAAAACTAGTAAAGAAACTTGAATTAGAAACAGGAACATCTAAAGCAGGTAAAGAATGGCAAAAGCAGTCAATAGTAATTGATACAGGTGGGGAGTTTAACAATGAAGTCTGTGTAAGTGCCTTTGGTGATAAATTAAAGCAAATGAACAAGTTAGAAATAGGAATGGAAGTATCAGTACTTTGCAATGTTTATTCTAGAGAATACAACGGAAGATATTTTCACAATATAGACGGATACTTTTTTACTAATCAGAGTAACAAATCTTCAGAAAAGATACAGAATGGAGAAGAAGATATGCCTTTTTAAGATGAATTCAGAAGATAACTTTAAAAACCTTTGCAACCTTACTACAAGTTTAGTAGGGTTGCCTAAAGGCTCACTAGCTTTAAAAACTAGGAAGACAGAATACCAAGTACCTAGAATGGTAGCTGCTATGGTTGCAAGACTAGAAGATAAAACGCATAGGTCTGTAATTGCTCAAGTCTTAGATAGGAATAGAACTAGCGTGAACCATTATGAAAGATGTCACTCAGCTAATTACGCTTCTTTTCCTTTATATCGTAATACATTCAATAAAGTATATAACGCCTACGCAGAATTGAAAGACAACAAATTAGACTTTGTAGATATGTATAACTTAAAAGATCATTTACGAAACGCAGGTGTTCATGATAGCGATATACACCAAATGACTATACGAATTAGATCAGGCAAGTTTGGAACTGATGTTAAAGTTTCTCACAAAGACTTTTATAACCAATTGGAGTTGTGTAAGTACGCTTTACAAAATCACAATTACGAACTAGAAGTAATATGAAGCATTTACTAAGCAGTTCAGCTTTTCTAATAGTGAACAAGCAATTAGCTAAGCAGGTAGGATTGAAGGGTGCAGTCCTACTTGCCGATCTAATCAGCAAAGAAGAATACTTTATATCTAACGGAATGACTGATGGATGGTTCTTTAATACAGCAAAAAACATAGAAGCTGATACCTGTTTAACAACACACCAACAAAGAAAGGCAATTAAGAAACTAAAAGAATTAGGAATAATAGAAACTAAAGTTATTGGAATACCTGCAAAGCAGCACTTTAAAATAATTGAAAACAAGTTATTGAGTTTCTTTAATACTAGTTTGGAAGAAATTGATAAACAAGTTTGTAAAAAACAAAAAACTATTAATAAGAATAAAGAAATAAGAATAACTAACAATACTATATCTAATAGGCGTGATGAATTTGTATTTGAGGTTTTGTCTTTTGATTATGATGAAAGTATTTTAAATGGCTTTATTGATTACTGGACTGAACCTAATAAGTCTAATACAAAAATGAAATATGAATTAAACAAAACATGGGAAACAAAAAGAAGGCTGAAGACTTGGGCTAACAATCAAAAGAAATGGGATAAACCTAAAACAAAAACAATGTCTAAAATAGATATGCAGCTTAACGAATACTTAAAAGGAAAAGAATATTTATGAAACCATTAAAACAAGAAAATTTAGAAGATCTAATAAAAAAAGTATATGATCTACTTACTAAAACTAAAATAGAAATAGGTCACAATACTGATGGTAAAACTTTAGCACAGCTAAGTAGATCATTTGCAGAAGATCTTATACAAGAAAAACGATTTGGTAATATGACCTTTAACCAAATACAAGACGCTTTTAGGCAGGGCGTAAGGTTTGGAAAAGATGAACCTTTTTTGAATATTAGAACCTTTTACAAGTGGGTGTATGCTCAAAAGAAAGAAATTGACAATGCTTACTATCAAGTTCATAGACTAGGGCAGCCAAAAGAAAAAGTACCTTTTTATCAAGAACCTTTAAAACTATTAAAATGATATTAACAATTGTATGGGGAGTAATAATTTTACTTTGTATTTTAGAAGCAATTTTTTGTACTAAATTTGAAAAAGAATGAAAACAAGACAAACTTCAATAGACTGCTTTAATCAAATAAAGTCAGAAGGGCTTTTATCTAATATGAGGTTCAGGGTTTATTCAGCTTTATTGAAAATGGGAAAACCATCTACAACTAGGGAAGTATATGCAACTATGAACATCATTAAACAAGAAGCAACAAGATTTACTGAATTAAGAAATCTTGGAGTTATTTACGAGGTTCAAAATAGAACGTGTACTGTTACAGGAAGAAGATCAATAGAATGGGATTTAACAGATAGACTTCCTGTAAATGTAAAAAAATCTAATAAAACAAAAAAGAATAAAATTGATGACGCTTTAAATAGTTTACGTGAATTATATAAAAACAAAGATACAAGTACAGATCAAGATTGGAAAATAACAGCTAATTTAATTAAGTCTATATGAAAAAGACAATAAGTAAATTAAAAAAAGAACTAGACAAATGGTTTAGCCTTTACATAAGATTGAGAGAAGCAAACGAACTTGGAATGTGCAAATGTTTTACTTGCGGAATAGTCAGGCACTACAAAGATGGAATGCAAAACGGACACTTCCAAAGCAGGAAACATTTAGCTACAAGATTTGATGAGCAAAATTGTCAAGTGCAATGTGTGAAATGTAATGTCTATGCTTGGGGCGAACAGTATAAATTTAGTTTAGCTTTAGACTCAAAGTATGGAAAAGGAAAAGCAGAAGCATTACAATACTCAGCTAGAACAACTTTAAAAATCTCCAGAGTAGAATATGTAGAAAAAATTAGTTATTACAAATTGCTTGTTGATAACTTAAAAAAAGAAAAAGGAATAGAGTAACAATTTTTATATCTTTGGCGTATGATAGAACCGATTTACGCAAGTGAGGAACACAAGCAAATAATTGAAACCTATTTAACTATGTGTACTGAGTTTGCAAAAGATGTAAGTACAAAAACAAGATACAATAATTTTCTAGATGTAGTAGATGTTATTTTAGAATATCACAACAATTACGGTAAAGGAGTACGAGAAAATAATTGGTACGATTGGTTGATGATAATACCAACAAATCTTTCAGTAGCTACAAACGGTTTTTTTGCAGGGCTTGAAACTAAAACAAACGCATCAGTTATAAGAGCATACAAAGTTGTGCTCAGTGAAATGGTTTTTGATGTAGTGGATAAAATTGACGCTTTAGAACAAATCAATGACTGAAATATACGCAGAAATATCAAGCCTTAGTTCTAAGTTTAGAGAAATGTGCTTCGGACTTACGCAAGATGAACAAGCTATTAATGACGCAGTACAGGAACTTATGCTTTACTTCTTACAGATGAACCCTGATACATTAAAAAACATTTATGAAAAAGACGGAATAAAAGGAATTAAAGGTTATGGTGCAGTAGTATTGAGAAGAAGTTTAACAAGTGTAAGAAGTCCCTTCTATTATAAGTATAAAAAGTACTATACACAAGTACAAGATTTTTACGAAACAAATGTTTCTCAAGGAAACCACAGGACTATATACAATATGCCTGAAGTAATAGAAGAATATAAATGGGAAAGGTTAGAAGAAATAGACAAAGTTTTGGATAAACAAAGTTGGTATGACAAAAAAGTATTTGAGCTATACTACTCAGGTGAAACTTTAGACAGCCTAGCTAGTAAGACAGGGATAAGTAGAAACAGTTTATTTACTACAATAGATAAAGTAAGAGAAATACTTAAAAAGGAATTGAATGAATAAGTTTTTTGTTCCTAACGAAGTTTATGAAGATAGAATAACTATTTGCAAGAGTTGTATTTATTATTTTAAACCTACTGGAACTTGCAAAGACTGCGGATGTTTTATGAAGATAAAGGCAAGACTTGCACCAATGGGCTGCAGTCAAAAGAAATGGGAGAAAACAACTGAGATAGAAACACCTCAAAGTTTACCTCGAGAAATAGTAAACGAAATTTTAGATATGTGGAAAGACTTAAAAACAGGTAGGGCAAAAGATCAAGCAGCAAAAAAAAGAATGATTGAAACATACAACACTATATACAATACTAATTACAGTCCTAGAACAAATTGCGGTTCGTGTATATCAACTTGTTTTGATGGAATAAAAAAACTATATAATGAATACAAATAGAACTTACAAATCAATTAAGTGGGTATTAAACAGCCATATTAAAAATAATGTTAGAAGTCTTTGGACTTGGGAAGACGATAACTTTACTTGTATCTTTGAAAACTACTCAGGTGATAGCAGAATATACACACCGCATCAACTACTTAAACTATTAACAAATGACACAGAACGAGAAACTAATTAAAAACCTAGAAAATATGCCAATAGACTTAGACTATAAAGCAACACCTGAACCAAGTTATTATTCAGGAAAGAAGTACGGTTACTCAGCAAGAAAAGTAGTTGAGGACTTTCAACCTGATAGCTACAACTTAGGAACTGCAATCAGTTATTTATTAAGAGCAGGAAAAAAAGAAGGCAACCCTGCTGAACAAGATATACAGAAAGCAATTAATCACTTACATTTTGAGCTAGACAGATTACATAATGACTCTGTATAGTTGCGAATGCGGAAAAGAAGAAAAAGAAGTTAGCAAAGCTACAATAGTTTTAAGAGGTAAAAAGTGGGTTTGTAAAGAAGCTGAATGCAGTTGTGGAAAATGGATGGATAGTAAACCAACTGAAGGAATGCCAAGCCTTAAAAGAACAGAACCTACTCTAAGTATGAAACGTGACAAGCTATGGGAAGGAGCAACAGAAAAGATAAGAAGCAAGACTGAATAAAACAAATAAACAAAAATTCTATTATATAACATGAAAATACAAAAGCAATACCATTTTTACGCTGGACATAGAAATAAGAAAGCAGGAGAAAAATGCGGCAGACTGCATGGACATACTTATAAAGTAAAATGTATTTTTAAGTTTACAGAAATGGAAGATGGAATTAGTATGTTGTTTTCTGATATTGATAAAATAACTGAACCTATAATTAAACAATACGATCATTACTTTTTACTATATGAAAAGGATAGTTTGTGTGAACTTTTAGACTTAGCGAATGAACCTTATATCAAACTACCTTTTGAGACCTCAGCAGAAAATATGGCAATATGGATATATAATGAAATTAAAAGAGAATTACCTATAGTTGAAATACAACTAAGAGAAACAGAAACCTCAACAATAATATACAATGGATGAAACAATTTTAAATGTAAGTGAAATTTTTTACTCACTACAAGGAGAAGGAGCAAGAGCAGGAACGCCAACTATCTTTATAAGATTACAAGGGTGTAAAGCAAAAGGAGCGTGTTATGCTTCAGGAATTAAATGTGATACAGAGTTTGAAAGCGGCTCAGAATGGAAGTTAAGGTCAATTGTACAATGGCTAGAAGAAGATAGTAATGGCTGCAAAGAAATTACATGGACAGGTGGTGAACCTTTAGATCAGCTAACAGAAGAAATTATTGCCTACTTTAAAGAAGCAGGATATTACCAAGCAGTTGAAACTTCAGGCTTACACCCAGCGCCAAAAGGTTTGGATTTTATATGTGTCAGTCCTAAAGTTGCAGAACACGTAATAAAAAGAAATTTTGATTATACGATTTCAGAATTAAGATATGTAAGACATAAAGGACAACAAATTCCTCAACCAAAAATAAAGGCAAAGCACTATTGGATTAGTCCTCATTCAGATGGTTTTACTATCAATAACGAAAATGTAAAGCATTGTATTAACTTATGCTTAGATAATCCAAAATGGAAACTAAGTGTACAAACTCATAAACTATGGAACATATTATAAGTTGGGAGGAAATAATAAAAAGAGTAAATAAACTAGATAAAAGTAAAAAGTATTATGGAGTACCAAGAGGTGGGCAGTATATAGCAGCTATGCTCAATCCTGTCGATACAATAGAAGAAGCGGATATAATTATAGACGACTTATTAGATAGTGGCAAAACTAAACAAGATTATGCAAAGCACGATAAACCTTTTATAGTTATATTTAATAAACAAACTGAAGAAGAACTAAAAGGAAAATGGTTAGTCTTTCCTTGGGAAGTAAAGGAAGAGCCAGTAGAAAATAACTTTGTAAGAATATTACAATACTTAGGTGAAGATCCAACAAGAGAAGGACTGAGAGAAACACCAAAACGATATATCAAATTTATGAAGGAGTTTTTAGCACCAAAAGAATTTAAGTTTACTTGTTTTGATGCTGAAGGAACGGATGAGATGATAGTACAAACAAACATTCCTTTTTATAGTTTATGTGAACATCATATAGCACCATTCTTTGGAGTCGCAAATATTGCATACATACCAAATGGAAAAATAGTAGGATTGAGTAAATTAGCTAGAACGATTGACCTTTACGCAAATAGATTTCAGAACCAAGAACGAATAACTACGCAGGTAGCAGAACGAATACAAGAAGAATTAGAACCTTTAGGAGTAGCAGTTACTTTAAAGGCACAGCATTTATGTATGTGCATGAGAGGAGTTAAGAAACATGATACTTGGACGACTACTTCTAAAATGTTAGGAGCTTTCAAGGACAATTTAGATACTAGAAACGAATTTTTGAACCTAATAAAATGAAAACTAATATAATTATAAACTTGCAGCATGAAGCTTTACACCAATGGTCAAATTGTGACTTAGAAGGAGTAGAGTTCCTAAAATTTCCTCACAGACATATATTTCACATTTGCTGCAAAAAGGAAGTAACTCACGATGATAGGGATATTGAAATAATATTACTAAAAAGAAAAATAAACAATTACTTAAAAGAGATGTTTCCTGTAACTTTTGGAGAAATGTCTTGCGAAATGATAGCTAAACTTATTCTTGAATGTTTTCAATTGAGCTATTGCAAAGTATTAGAAGATAACGAAAATGGAGCAGAGGTATGGCAAAAATAATATACTTACCCTTAGAACACATAGACATGAGGTACACGGTCTATTTAGATAAAGTAATAACTAATTACTTAGAAAGCAGTAAAATAGAGTTTATTAAGATATATCCTAACATTCCTAAAAGGGAAATAAAAGAAGGTAGTTTTTTAGACGCACCAACTACTATTGAGTTTAAAAGTAAACAAATAGCTAAAGTAGCTGAAATGTACCATACAGATCAGATTAAAAGCGGAGACATAATTTTTACTTCAGATATTTGGTTTCCTGGTTTGGAGAGTATAGCATACCTAAACTATTTTTGCAATAAAGAAGTAAAGCTAACAGGTTTTTTACACGCAGGAAGTTTTACTGATACTGATTTTGTAAGAGATATGGAAAGGTGGGCGAAAAATTTTGAGGATATGATTTTTGACATATCAGATAAAATATACGTTGCTTCAGAATTTATAAAAAAAGATGTATGTAAAAAAAGAATGATTGATCAAGAAAAAGTAATAGTAACTGGATTGCCTTTAGATAATTCTAATTTCAATAAACATATAAAGAAAACTAAACAGGATATAGTTATTTTTAATGGTAGGAATTGTGATGAAAAACAACCTTGGTTATTTGATGAATTACAAAAAAGAGTTAATAACAGAGGATATTTAGTAGAATTTATAAATACTCAGAAACAAAATTTAGATAAAGAAAACTATTACGAACTATTAGGCAAAAGCAAAGTAGTAGTAAGTTTTGCATTACAAGAAAATTTTGGCATAGGAATAAATGAAGCAGTAGAGTTAGGATGTATTCCTGTATTGCCGAATAGATTAGTTTATCCTGAGTTTTATAATAACGAGTATTTGTATAACAATATAAATGAATGTGTGGAGAAAGTTTGCTCAGCTTTAGACAATAAGTTAAGTCAAACAACTCCTAACTATTTATTTGATATAAAAAAATGGTTTAAATGTTAATATTTTTAGCAGGGTTAGAACAGACTGAGCCTAAACATGTAGGCATACTTAAAAGCAGAGTACCAAATGCTTTTTATTCATATTACTATATGAGAAAGGACAAAACAGATAAAAAGATAACAGGAGTTAAAAAATATCATGATATAGTATTTGTTGATAGCGGAGCGCATACTTTTTTCAGTGAAGATGATAAAATAGGAGCAGCAGGAGTACACCAAAAGAAAACTAAAATGGTAGAAAGTCCTCAAGAATATTTCGATAATTATGTTATATGGCTTAAAAGAAATTACGAACATTACGATTACTTTGCAGAGTTAGACATTGGCGATATAATAGGACAAAAGAAAGTAAATGAATGGAGAGAGGTATTGAAAAAAGAAAACTTATACTCTAAATGCGTTACAGTTTATCACCCTGACTGTATGAGTTGGGAAGACTATATTAATATGCTTGAAGATAGTCAAAGTAAATATGTAGCATTAGAAGGAGATAGAAGACATAGGAAAAGACTGCCTTACATTAAATTAATAAAAGAATGTTACAAAAGAAATATAAAGGTACATGGGTTTGCTATGACTAAAGACAATGTGATGAGCAAACTACCTTTTTACTCAGTAGATAGTACTTCTTGGAAAAGTGGTGAAATGTATGGATGCATTCCTTATTTTAATGGAACTAGGGTACAAAATGCACACGTTAAAAAATTAAAAGACGCTGCAAAAGCAGGATGTAGATTTAACTTAGATCTATTACACCACGAAAATATGACTGAAAATAGACTATACAGATTGATACTAGGAATTAACGCTTATAAAGAAGCACAAATATATTATACAAAATTATGGAAAAAAAGAGGAATAAATTGGAAAGTTTAGAGGAATTAGGATACAAACTAATGCCTATAAGTAAATTAGTTAAAGCTGATTGGAATTACAAAGAAGAAGAAGAAAAGCAAAGCGAAAAATTACTTAACAACTTTAAAAGAAACGGACAGCTAGAAAATATCTTAGTGCGTTTATTAGATACAGGATACTATGAAGTAGTAAATGGTAACCACAGACTAGATGTTATGAATAACTTAGGTTATGATAATGTAGTAGTAATGGACTTAGGAGAGATAACGCAACAAGAAGCAATTAGAAAGGCAATTGAAACAAACGAAACTAAGTTTAAGTCTGATACTTTAAAGTTAGCAGAATTGTTAGGAGAACTAACTGAAGAGTTTGGAGCTGATGAGATAGTAAATAGTTTGCCTTATAATGAAGATGAGTTAAAAAACTTTGCAAATATGTTAAGTTTTGACTGGGAACAATTTGAAGAAGATGGAAGTGCAATAGATAAAGGAGAAAGTTTTGACAAAGAAATTAAGCTCAATGTTTCAGAAGAGACCTATAACGCATGGTTAAAGTTAAATGAAAAACTAGCAAAGCTAAATGGATACGATAATGAGAGTAAGGTGTTTGAATTTGCAGTAATAGAAGCATTGAACATACCTGATGAAAGTTTACAATAATTATACAATATTATACACAAATGGCAAATAAAAATAAATATACAGAAGCTCAAATAAAGGACGCTTTAACTAAAGCAGGTGGTTTTATTTCTATTGCTTGTAAGAGTTTAAATTGTACTAGAAGAACAATATATAATTACATTGATAAGTTTCCTGAATTAAAAGACATAGTAAAAGATATAAGGGAACAGTATTTAGACATTGCAGAAGCTGCATTGATCAAAAATGTAAAAGATGGTAAGAGTAGCGATATTAAATACTTCTTAAATACACAAGGGAAGAAACGAGGCTATATAGAAAAAAGTGAACTAGACATTACTTCAGGTGACGAGCCAATCAAAATTAACATAAATATAAAAGGAGTTGATTATTGAAGCCAAGTTTACGCAAACGCAGGAACAGGCAATACAATACTTGTTTGATAAGAAAACTACTGAGATATTGTTTGGTGGTGCTGCAGGTGGTGGAAAGTCTTGGGTAGGATGTAGTTGGTTAATTTTAATGTGCTTGAAATATCCTAAGACTAGGTACTTAATGGGAAGATCAAAGTTAGATAGTTTAAAGAAAACAACTTTAAATACTTTTTTTGAGGTCTGTGAAGCATGGGGAATAGTAGCAGGTAAGCATTACAATTTTAACGCAGGATCGAATATAATTTCCTTCTATAATAAGTCAGAAATACTTTTAAAAGATTTATTCTTATATCCTTCAGACAGAAACTTTGACAATTTAGGATCTTTAGAAATAACAGGAGCTTTCATAGATGAGGCAAACCAAATAACTGAGAAGGCTAAAAATATAGTAGCTTCTAGAATGAGGTATAAACTAGATGACTATGGTATAATACCTAAAATGCTGATGACTTGTAACCCTGCAAAGAATTGGGTTTACTCTCAATACTATAGACCTGCAAAAGATGGCACTCAAAAAGAACACAGAAAGTTTATACAAAGCTTAGTTGATGATAACGAATACATATCTAAGTATTATAAGACGCAATTACTTACCTTAGATGAATTGAGCAAACAAAGGTTACTATTTGGTAATTGGGAGTATGACGCAACCAATGACGCATTAATAGATTATGACGCGATAATTAATTTATTTAATCAAAAAGGAATAATAGGTGATAAATATATAAGTTGTGATGTAGCACGATTTGGAAGCGATAAGACAGTTATAATGTTGTGGGAAGGTCTTAGTATCAAAATAATAAGAACATTGCTTAAAAGCGCTGTAAATGATGTTGTGGAGCATGTAAGGCAATTGCAGCAGGAATACCAAATACCTTTAAGAAATATTATAGTTGATGAAGATGGTGTAGGTGGAGGAGTAAAAGATTACTTAAGGTGTCAAGGATTTGTAAATAATTCTAGACCTTTAAAAAAAGAAAATTATACTAACTTAAAAACGCAATGTTATTATAAGTTAGCAGATCTAGTTAATAAAGGGCAAATAGGTATTAATTGTCCAGATGTTAATATTAAAAACTATATTATAGAAGAACTAGAGCAAGTAAGAACTAAAGACGCTGATAAGGATAACAAGCTGCAAATTATTCCTAAGGATACTATTAAAGCTATTCTAGGGCGTTCTCCTGATTATGCAGACGCTTTGGCTATGAGAATGTTCTATGAGATAGATAGTAACTTTGGAAAGTATTATGTGCAGTAAACTAAAAACAACAAATTTCTATTATATAACAGATGAAAGTAAAAGTAAAAAAAGAAGGAAAGGTAAAAGAGTTTAAACTTATTAGTAGTTGGGAGGATGTAACGCTAGAGAAGTGGTTAAAACTTATTGATTTTGAAACAGGTACAAAGACTGAGGAAGCAACAGAAACAATAGCAGCGTTGTCTAATATCCCTAAGCAGTTAGTAAAGGAATTGGCTTTAAAAGATGTAGCAGTATTAATGAGTAAAATTGCAGAGCTACAACAAAAGCAAGATACTAACCTAAAAAGGATAATTGAAATAGAAGGAGTTGAGTACGGCTTTCATCCTGATTTGGATAGTATAACTTTAGGCGAGTATGCAGACATTGAAACATTTATTAAGAATGGAATTGAAAAGCATTTACCTGAATTAATGGCTGTATTGTATAGACCAATAAAAGAAAAGAAAAATGATATATATGTTATTAATGCTTATGATGGTAATATACGGCTCAGGACGGAAGAAATGAAAAAAATGTCAGCTCAACAAGTGCAAAGTGCGTTGGTTTTTTTTTACAATTTCGGGAAAGAATTGTCAGCGATTTTGCCATTGTTTTTGATGGAGCAGCTGCAGGAAATGCAGAAGCAATAGCCACAGAAAGTTTCGCTGATAAGTGGGGTTGGTTTGGTGTGATGTATAGATTAACAAATGGAGAGATAGTAAACTTAGAAAGGATAACGAATTTAGGACTGTTAGAATGCTTGACTTGGTTAAGTTATGAAACAGACTTAAACTCACAAAACAAAGTAAAAAGAAATGGTGAACAATAAAAGTTATAATAACGTAGTAAACACTTTGCTAAGACTAGGAGAGTTCCACGAACAGATCAGCACGATTTCAGTTGGTGATATTTACGACCTCAACTTAGAAAAGATGGAGAAGTTTCCTTTAATGCACATAAACCCTACTTCAGTTGAAACAGGAGACAGTCAATTGACTTATAACTTTCAAGTGTTTATTATGGATATGGTAGGCGAGAAGTCAGGTTGGCAAACTAAACAACATCAGCTTTTAACTAAGTTAGTAAACAGAGAGAATAACGAGCAAGAAGTATTCAATCAGACTTTAGCTATTTGTACAGATATAATAGGAATGTTAAGGCATAGCTCAAGACAATCCATAAACGGAGTAAATGATATAAACGAACCTATCTACTTTACACAAGACCAATTTACAATAGAACCATTTCAGGAAAGGTTTGATAACTTATGTTGCGGTTACGTATTTAATATAGGGGTATTAGTTCAGAATGATTTTCAGACTTGTAATATACCTGCAAATATTAGGGGTGCAGGTTACTAATGTTCAAGTTCAAGATAGGAAGATTAATAGTTCAAATAGGATGGAAGAAATTTAAAATAACAATAAAAATATAACATGGCAGATTTAACAACAACAATTACAGAGAATGTCGTATTGAACGGCTCAGTCAGAGGTTCTACAAACACTTTAACAACTACAGGTATAGTAGATGTATTTGAAAGAATTTTAACTTGTACACACTCACAGACAACAACAGTTGCAGTATTTAATTCAACTCCTCATGGTGCAGATGGTGCCTTAGATGTAGAGAATTGCAAATACTTAAGAGTTACAAATTTAAGTGATGATCAAGATATGAAAGTAGCTTTTGTAACTTCAGGCACAAACTATCAAGTAACTGTAAGGGCAGGTGGTTCGCATATCTTATTTCAAGCTGAAGAAGCGTTGATTGGTGAAGAAGATGCAAGTCCTGCTTTTCCTACATTACAAGATTTAGTTACAGTAGAGGTAAGACCTTCAGCAACAACTGATGTACAAGTAGAAGTCTTTGCAGCGTTAGTATAATGAAGACAGTAGCCCTTGAAAGATACCTTAACAGCTTTGGTAAGCAAGTAGTAAACAGAGCAAAAGGAAATTTACAAAGATCAAAAGGCGGCGGAAGTAAATTAGAGAACTCTATTAGCTTTAAAGTAGTAACTACAAATAAAGGTTTTAACGTACAATTTAAGATGAACTCTTACGGTGCTTTTGTAGACAAAGGAGTTTCAGGAACAGATAAAAAAAGAAGTTTTAAAGATTACAAAGGTAAAACAAAACCTAGTCCTTTTAAGTACACAACAAAACAACCACCTAGCAGGGTGCTTGACAAATGGATAGTAAAAAAAGGAATAGCACCTAGAGATGAAAAAGGTAGATTTATGTCTAGGAAAAGCATATCTTTTTTAATAGCTAGAAGCATAAAGAAGAAAGGAATACAAGGAATAAGCTTCTTTCAGAAACCTTTAATGTTAGGAATGAAACAGTTTAGCAGTAAGTTTGGGAAAGCAATAGCTGATGACATAGTAGATAATTTAAGAAAACAAAAAATAGCATAATGGCAACACTAATAGAACAAAAACCTCTATACACTCAGATACCTGTAGGGCAAGAAGTAATTTTTGTAGTATCAAATACTCCTATATTGAGCAATACTGTTTTTACAAATTTCAGGTTTATTGCTGATGTTTATATAAGTGATACAATACCTACATCAATTTCTTCAACATCAACACCAACAGCTACTTTTAAAACAGCTCCTAACAATGCAGCTGTAGGAATATTTGATTTCAAGCAAGTAGTTGAAAATTATGTTAGTGCTGATAATATGGCTTTTAACGACAGTCAGTATAAAGGAATTACAACAACTGATGACACACCGCATCCTTTACACTTAATAGACAAGTATTCAAGAAACAAAAAAGCTGCTAGATGGCTAACAATTCAATTTAAAACACAATATTTTGATACACAATTTAACGAAACTGAAGTAGTAGATTTACAAAACTCAATCGACTACCAAATATTTAATGGGTACTTAAAATATTCTGATATTCTAACAATGGGTACAGCTCCAAATGCTAATGACTTTGGTTTTGATTTAGATAGCTTTAATTTGTCAGATGATACTAACAAATTTTTAACTAATGCACCTGCTACTCAGTACGCTAATTTAGAAGATTACGGAACACTTGCTTTTTTAGCACAGAACAATAATTTAGTTAAAATAAGATTAATATATAAGAATAGTGCAGGGGTTCAAATAGGAACAGAAGATATAAATAAGACAGCAGCAAATGGAGCTTATACAAATTTCAGTACAGAAATATCTGAAAGACTGTTATACTTTGGCTGCTTTCCTGCTAACTTAATGAGAAATGGAAGTAGTATTTTTGCAGGTTTAGTTTCAGCAGGTACAATACAGGGCGGCTCAATAGTTGTACAAGCTTTTCCTTTTTCAAATACTGTAGGTATTTCAAAAGAATACACTATTAATGTAAATTGTCCTAATTTAAAAGGATATGAAAGTATAAGACTTTGTTGGCTCAATCAATGGGGTGCGTGGGATTACTACACTTTTACTCAGAAGTCAGTAAGAAGCATATCAACTAAAGGTTCTACATACGAACAACTAGCAGGAACTTGGAATGAAGCTGCTTACAGAGTAGATAGTTTTAAGGGCGGTAAAAAATCCTTTAGAGTAAATGCAACAGAAAAAATAACAATGAACTCAGACTTTGTAAGTGAAAGCGAAAATGATATGTTTGAAGAACTAATAAACAGTCCTGAAGTTTATATCTTAGAAGGTTACCAAACAGACGGAACTAACTCAGCACTTAACCAATACGTAAAACCTGTAAGGCTTACAACTTCTAGTTTTACAAAGAAAACAGTAGCAAACGACAAATTAATACAGTACACTTTTGAA
>Ga0115566_10001678_pt1 | contig 18783 bp, 19 predicted proteins | sample COGITO_mtgs_1204_3_FD_87173 | JGI IMG/M metagenome (GOLD analysis project Ga0115566, IMG submission 87173) | Pelagic marine microbial communities from North Sea - COGITO_mtgs_120405 | ecosystem: Environmental > Aquatic > Marine > Epipelagic | place: Germany:Helgoland, sampling site Kabeltonne...
CCACCGCCGCCGTTACCGCCGCCGCCGTAACCGCCGCCGCCGCCACGGTTTCCACCGCCGCCGCCGTAACCGCCACCGCCGCCACGGTTTCCACCGCCGCCGCCGCCACTACGCTGTGGGCGATCCTGGGCTTCATTTACACGGATTGCGCGGCCGTCGACTTCCGTCTCGTTCAGTCCGCTGACAGCTTCCATGGCTGCTTCGTCATCCATTTCAACAAAGCCAAATCCACGAGAGCGACCTGTGTCGCGATCCTGGATTACTTTAGCCGAGTGGACGTCTCCGTAGGCGCCAAAAAGTGATTCTAGTTTCTGGTCGTCGACACTCCAAGGGAGGTTTCCGACAAATAAGTTCTTCATACCGTTGGTCGAGCCTGAGGCTCTTATCTGTTATAAAAGGTCCAATCTGCGCAGGAATCCCCGATGCGACGTGCATCAAAAAGAAATGTCGCCCGGACCAAGCCGGTCGACATTTCCTGTAAGCTCCACGGCAGACAAGGCGATAATACGACTTTGAGGAGTAAAGATTCGCATTACCAATGCCCAACGTCAATAATTCACGGTACATATGGGTCGCACTGGGTGGATGAAGGGCTGTAGAGACAGCCTAGAATCCAATTCCGAGGCGTAGCATAACGGAGTTTTGGCGCTGCATTTCGTCTGCCTCAAAGGCTACACTCCCAATCGAGAAATTGTCTTTCATGAAGCGCGAAACGCCAATTGCATAGCGAAGCTCGGGATACAAACGTAAACTCCCTAATGAAATAGCGAGTCCCACACCCACGTTTCCCGATACAGAGACATCAGCGAGAACGTTATCATACTCATCATTACCGGACGAGGGGAAAGACAGAACAGGTCCAACCATTACATATGGACTAATGATTGGCGTGGCGGTAAGGTTGAACCGCAGATCAACCGGGACATCTACCATCCTCAGGTCAAACGCATCTTCGACGCCATCTAGCGTCAGTTCAACGTCCCCAACGTCTCGGAAAAACGCACCCACCCTGAGTGCTATAGGCCCTGCTCCAAGGTCGTAAAAAACACCTACGTGGTACCCATTGGCATTGTCAAATGTCGCTTCCCGATCCCCGCTGATATCGCTGAGATCCTCGAAGTTCAATCCGGCGGCTACCCCTAATTGCGCTTGGGCAGTATTCGCAAAGGACATCAGTGCCATGAGAAGGAACGCGGACAGAATGTGACGGGCCAAAATGAGTCGTGACATAGCTTTGATCAAAAAATGACGTGGAGTCTGACGAAGTTGATAACACCCACTTACCTAGCCGCGGCTAAGGTCGATAAGGTTTCACGAACGACCGCCTTTTCGGGTCCCTCGCACATGCGAATCGATGGGCTGAAAACGTAACAAGTCACTCGGCAACATCACCCACCCCTGCGAGTTTGCCGCTTACACTCCTCTTACGAACCGGACGTCATGAAAATCGGAATCACTTGCTACCCAGTCTACGGAGGTAGCGGCGTTGTCGCCACGGAATTGGGCAAAGCACTTGCTGCAAGGGGGCATTGCGTCCATTTCATTGCCTACTCGATGCCATTCCGGCTCGGACACATCGAAGAGAATATTCGTTTCCATGAGGTAAATGTTAACGCATACCCGTTATTCGAGTATCCGCCCTACACGTTGAACTTGACGTCTAAGATCGTCGACGTGGTCAAGTACGAGGAACTGGATATTCTGCATATGCACTATGCCATTCCTCATGCAACGAGCGCGGTACTTGCCCGGCAAATCCTGGCGAAGGAGGGCATCCGTATCCCCATCGTTACGACGCTTCACGGCACCGACATCACGATTGTCGGCCAAGATCCTTCGTTCGCTCCAGTCGTGAATTACTCGATCAATGAGTCTGACGGTGTAACAGCCGTGTCGGATTACCTCAGACGGGAAACGCTGGGTGGAGATATCACGGCGGACATTGAAGTGATTCCCAACTTCATCGATACCACCAGATTCCGGCGGCATCCGAAGGAGCATTTCAAACAGGCACTATGCCCGAATGGTGAGCGATTGTTGGTTCATGTTTCCAACTTCCGACCCGTCAAACGAGCTGTTGAGGTAGTAGAAGTATTTCATCGACTCCAACAGGCGGGACATGGAATCAAACTACTACTCGTGGGTGACGGCCCCGACCGTGCTGCATGCGAACACCGTGCTCGCGAACTGGGCGCCTACGATGATGTGCGCTTTCTAGGCAAGCAAGAGCCCGTCGAGGAAATTCTTTCCATTGCAGACATCTTTCTTATGCCGTCCGGCTCGGAAACCTTTGGGCTCGCGGCGCTAGAAGCCATGGCCTGTGGCGTTCCTGTAATCGCCTCGGAAATTGGTGGGCTGCCAGAGCTAGTTATTGATGGCGAGACTGGATTTTTGTGTGAGTTAGGGGACATAGATAGCTACACATCTGCATGTGATCAGCTATTAAAAGATGATAATCTGCATCAGCGAATGGCCAAAGCTTCCAGGGATCGCGCGGTAAACATGTTCGATGAGAGCATCATCATTCCAAAATACGAGTCGTATTATGAGCAAGTAATGGAGCGCGCAACCCTAGCCGTCTGATCCCTGTAGCAGGATGGTGCACGTTGCCGTTTATCTAAACTAAGCACGGCCCCGGATCCTGTTATGGGCGATACTCACCTCATTTCGAATAAGAAGGCTCTTTACCCTGTCTCGGACTTCCTCCGGACCTACCTCTCACGATACGGCCGGATCTGGGCAGACTCAATTCGCTACGACGATCTAGGTCGATTTACGAATGCCATTCCTGTCTATGACGAGAAAGGATTCGATACGCTCTGGTCAACAGTTCTTTATTCCGATTCAGAGCGCACCGAGATCCACGAAAAGCTGTTAAATGCGTACGCTATTCTGAAGGCAGACGGGGATATTTCGATAACAAAATACCTGTTCATTGACCGTGTAGATCAGTGTAATCACGGTAATACGCTTCCCTTTCGCGTTCGAGTCGTGAACCGTATCAACGAGAACTTTGACTATTTCTATGTCAAAAAAATTGATGCCAACAGGATTTACGGTTTGGAGCTCGAGCACATCCTCTCTCCCAACCGAATCAACTACTTCATTCACCGCCGAACGATTGTTGAAGAGCATATTATCGGGATCCCAGCCGATGCGTTTCTAAAAGAAGACCTCCCCATCACGGACTTCGACCGAGTCCGATTGGCCAAGGAGTTCGTGAAATTCAACGAACGTTGCTTCGTCTCTTTACTGGGCGACATGCATTCGGGCAACTTCGTCATCGAGTTGACGCGGGATTTCGAGAAGTGGCACTTTCGAATTCATTCGATCGACTTTGACCAGCAGAGCCATCATTGGCGAAAAGAGGTATACCTACCCCAATTTTTTCATCAAAACGATCCCTTCCTGCAGTTAACGATGCAAAACCTTGCGCCGGAAAACGTTCTGCAATACCAGAAGGAAGAACGGAGCCTTATTGCAAACCGGGTGAGAGTCTCGCACGGACGATTCAATGCCCTAATGGAGGTTATGCGCGAAGACATCATTTCTACAGACAGCAATATCGAGCGTCTTGGCGCCCAATTGGCGCTCCACTATCGGGATAATCGATTTGAAACCTGTGATACGATGGGTGAAATCGTATATCAATCCATCATGCTATTGCTTGAATCATCGGCGCCCGCTACCTCTCCGCAGACCCGGATCTAACGGGACGTGTCCGGGAACGCCCAATTGCAGCGGCTATCCAATCAGCGTGGCTATCCTTTTGCAGCGGCTATCCAATCGGCGCATGGCCAACTAAAAATGGATTCGAGGTACGTTCTCGTCCAACCGTAGTCTCCGGACCGTGCCCACTGAGCACCCTGAAGTCATCTCCCAATGGCATCAATTGCTGAAAAATAGATTGCATCAGGATTGGCAGAGAGCCCTCCCACAAATCAGTCCGGCCGATTGAACCGGCAAAAAGAACATCACCGGAATAAACCACTTTCGATGCATGGTCCACAAAGCTGACGGAGCCTGGGGAATGGCCGGGCGTGTGACGTACCTCAAGGGAAACGCTGCCAAAAGTGATGGTTTCCCCAGGTTCAATGAAGCGAATCGGTGCCGGTGGAGGCGTAAGCTGCATCCCAAACATCTGGGATTGCACTTCTGCCCGTTCTAGTAGAACTGATTCCGACGCGTGGACCTCAGTGCCCACGCCAAACTCTTCGCTCAACCGTGCGCAGCCAAAAATGTGGTCGATGTGAGCATGCGTCAACAAAACGCGTGTTAGCTGAGCATTCTGTTCGTTGATCCAGTCGATCAAGTGCTGCTGTTCACTCTCGCTTTCACAGGATGGGTCAATTACAATCAGCTCCTCTCCACTCAAAACGATATGGCAATTGGTAGAAAACGGGTTGAACGTGAAGGATTTGATTATCATACTCCTGCTGTTTGAAACTTATGCTGGTGCGTCGAATACCCGCATTTTCCAACTGATTCCCTCCGAATAGGGCGTATTGGGCTTCTCCTGACTCATCCTGATCGGATTCGGACCCGTGCTTTCGGGCCCCTCTGCCACGCAGGTCGAATGAAACAGTTTCACCGAATGATCCTACGGATGCTGCCCGGCCCATTTCTGGCCTGGCTGACGGTGCTCCTGTTTTTATTAGTCATGCAGTTCTTGATCAAGTATTTGCCCCAGCTGGTTGGAAAAGGGCTGCCCGTTCCGGTCATCGGCGAATTGATCCTGTATAACCTGGCTTACATGTTAGTTCTGGCAGTTCCTATGGCTGCCTTGATTGGAACGGTCATGGCGTTTGGCAAATTGGCAGAATCAAACGCCTACGTCGTAATCAAGGGATCTGGCGTTTCTTTCCCTCAGCTTGTCTGGCCTGTCTACCTCGTGGGTATTCTACTAACGGCCGGTATGTGGATGTTTAATACTGAATTTCATCCTGAAGCCAACTTCAGAGCCCGCAACTTGTGGCAAGATATTCGATCTGCTAAGCCTGGATTCGATCTGCAAGCTGGCGTCTTCTACGATGGTATCGAAGATTACCGAATCTTGGTGGGCTCGATTCCACCCGACGCACCGAATGAACTCGAGGATGTCACGATCTTTGATTATACCGAAGGGGCCCGGTTCCGCACTGACATCCGTGCTTCAAGAGGATATCTCCAGCCCATTCGAGATGGCGCCACCCTGCATCTCGTCCTGTTCGATGGAGAGGTCCACCGCAAACGGCCGCCGGGAAGTGGGAATGAGGACCGGTACGAGCGCTTAGCCTTCGATCGACACCTCATGCGGATATCACTGGAAGATCTGAATTTCACGCGTTCTGACCCCAGAGAGGGACGACGTACCGATCGGACTATGAAGTCGCGTGAAATGATCGACTTAGTGGACTCTCTCGATGCGACAGTAGCGACACAACAAAGACATCTTTCAGATATAATCGCGCTGCTAGGAACAGGAGCGGTTACACGCGATGAAGTCGGGACCCTTATACGGGACGAGGCCCGCTTCACGCTGGCGCAGAATGCTGCCGGTGGTAGTGTTGCGCTTTCTGATGACGCTACCATCCGCACCATTCGAGCACTTCGCATGAAAGTGAATTCAGCGCGGGCCGAAATTCAATGGGCGGCCGAGCGAGCGGACAGATACCGAGTTGAGATCCACAAGAAGTACTCTATCGCACTGGCCTGTTTGATATTCATGATGATCGGTGCTCCGCTTGGGCTCTTCGTTCGCAAAGGTGGTCTTGGCACTTCAGCCACGTTGGCTGTGGCGATTTTCCTTTTCCACTGGGTATCACTCGCAAACGGTGAAAAACTGGCCGACCGGGGATTCATCGAGCCGTGGCTGGGTATGTGGCTCGCGGATATCGTGACCGGGGGTATTGCCATATGGCTAACCTTTGTGGTGTGGAAAGACCTCAGGTCTATTCCATCCTATTCATTCACTCTGCCCTGGCGAAGATCGTGATCGTTGACCGACCTGGAATATTATACCTCGTGCCTACGCCTATCGGAAATCTTTCCGACATGAGCGCTCGCGCTATTGAAGTCCTCAGTTCTGTTTCTCTGATAGCCTGCGAGGACACTCGTACGTCCGGTGTTCTTCTGAATCACTATGGCATCACGACGCCCAGAACATCGTTTCATGCACACAACGAGCACGGCAAGAGCAAACGCATCCTTGATGAGCTTCGGTTCGGAAAGGATGTTGCACTTATTTCAGATGCTGGATCTCCTGGGATTTCGGACCCAGGGTACCTCCTAGTTAGGGCAGCACTTGATGCACATTTGGATGTGACAGCCCTTCCGGGCCCTTCAGCTCTTGTGCCTGCCTTGGCAGCGAGTGGGTTGCCATCGGATCGGTTTGCCTTCGAAGGTTTTTTGCCCCAGAAGAAAGGACGGCAGACGCGGATCAAAGCGATTGTAGAAGAAGACCGAACCGTGATATTGTACGAGTCGCCTCATCGCCTCCATAAACTGTTAAAACAACTTGCCGAGTTTGCAGGAGAGGACAGGCAAGTGGTTGTGGCGAGAGAGATTTCAAAAAAATTCGAGGAGTTTCGAAGGGGCACATTGACCGACTTGTTAGCCTGGTGCGACTCGCTCGAGAGGGTACGTGGAGAATGCGTTGTTCTACTTGCCTCGGCTCGAGCGTCTGAGCGTCTTAACGAAGCTGCAAAAAGCACTGATTTAGCGTGAACCCAATCGGAAGGGACTGCGTTGTAGCCGCCATATTGAGTACCTGAATCCGTTCCGACAGCCGTTTACCTGAAGCCCATGCAGTTCAAACGCACCGAAAAGGTAGTAGCCGCCTTAGTTTTCGTCTACTCCTTGGTGATTTACCTCTTCACTGTAGCGCCAGCTACCTCTTTCTGGGATTCGGGAGAGTTCATAGCTATCGCAAACCGACTGCAGGTTTCCCACCCGCCCGGAGCTCCTTTTTTCATGCTCGTGGGCAGGCTGTTTTCGATGTTCGTGCCGCAAGACTACATCGCTCTGTCGGTGAACCTGGTGTCCGTCCTCTCAAGTGCCCTGACGGTCATGCTTTTGCACCTGATCATCGTGCGGCTTATTCGTGAATGGCAGGGCGCCCCAGCAACCTGGAACCCAATTGACCGCCTCGTTGCAATGGCTGGTGGCGTGGTTGGAGCATGTACATTTGCCGTCACAGACTCCTTCTGGTTTAACGCCGTTGAAGCCGAAGTCTACGCTCTTTCAATGCTTTTCACGGCACTTGTTGTTTGGCTGATCCTAAAGTGGCGGGAAGAGGCTGCTCTCGAAGAGGAGCGCCTTACAGGCGGACAGCACCGGTTTGGACTAGCCACTAATCGCTATCTGATTCTGATCGCATATTTGTTTGGTCTTGCCATCGGGGTCCACTTGCTGAACCTCCTAGCCATCTTCTTCATTGCGCTCATCGTCTTCTTCATGGAGTTTGAGAACCCAGAGTGGACGACGCGTCAGCGCTGGATGGGCATCATTGCGACCGGTATCGTGTCCTCTCTTGCCTTCTTGGTTGTCTACCCAGGGATCGTGCAGGTCCTTCCAGGTGTCATTGGCGAGTCTTCCGCCCCCGTAATGTGGACGGTAGTCTTCTTCGCCCTAATCGGTTTTGGCGTCTGGTGGAGTCATTCACGAGGCATGCAGGCCCTGAACATCGTCATGCTTTGCATTACGGTCGTGATGATCGGCTACTCTACCTACTCGCTCATCTTTATTCGCAGCGCCTCGAATCCGCCGATAGATGAAAACGATCCGGAAACAGTTGAAGCAATTGTCTCTTATCTGAAGCGCGAGCAGTACGGGGAAACGCCCATCCTTAAGGGCTTCACGTATAACAATAGCCTCGGATCACTCGATTCCCGACGCGAAAAATGGTTTCCTCGCAGGCATTCACAGGACCCAAATCACGGCCGGGCTTACAATCTCTACAATTCTGATAGCGAATATTTCTGGAGCTACCAGATTGGCCACATGTATGTGCGCTACTTCCTGTGGAATTTCGTCGGTCGCGCCAGCGATGTACAGGATGCTCCGGCCATAACAGGCTTTTCGAGTAAGGAGCACGATCAATTCCTTTATCAAACTCCGAGTGAACAGGCGAGTCGAAACGCATATTACGGTTTGCCATTGCTTCTGGGACTTATCGGAGCGGCATTCCACTTCATGAGAGACTGGAGGCGAGCGTTTGCCGTCCTTGTGCTCTTTCTTGTCACAGGTGTGGGCATCATTTTCTATCTGAACCAGACGCCCTTCCAACCTCGAGAACGAGACTATGCCTATGTGGCTTCGTTCTTCGCCTTCAGTATTTGGGTTGGGATTGGAGCAACTGGATTACTGCGTCTAATTGCGGATCAGATAAAAGATCGCTTCAATAGCGGAGCGCTTAGAAGCGTGTTGGCCGCGGTTGCAGCAATCATATTCCTCGCAGTCCCTGCGCTTATGCTGATCGTGAATTACGATGACCATGACCGAAGTGGACGGTACGTAGCGGGCGATTATGCGTACAACATGTTGATTGGCTTGGAGGAAGATGCCATCATCTTCACCAACGGGGACAATGACACGTTTCCTCTTTGGTACGTGCAAGAGGTTGAAGGTGTGCGACAAGATGTTAGGGTTGCAAACCTATCCTTGCTTAACACTCCCTGGTACATCAAGCAGCTAAAAAATCAGGCGTCGCGCGACTCTGATCCGCTACCGATTTCATTGCCGGACGATGTCATCGATCAGATGGAAATCATCCGATGGACGCCTCAGCAGTTGGAGTTGCCGGTGAATAGAAATCGACTATTCGGCAATGAAATGGGATCCTTCATTCAGGATGAAGACTCCTCGCTTATCGAAAGTCCGATGCGATGGACACTCGATGGCCGCCCTTACTCGCAGGACCTCAATCTTCTTTATGGAGCTGATCAGGCGGCACTGAATATTCTGATGACAAACGCTCAGCAGAATTGGAAGCGTCCGATTTACTTCGCCGTAACCGTTGCGCCAGACGGTCAGCTGGGCCTACAGAATTATTTCCAGCTAGAAGGTCAGGCGTACAGGATTGTACCCATCAGTCACGATGAACAATTGGGGCGTGTGGTCTCCGGAGTCACGGCTGAAAAACTGCGTCTATTCCGGTTCACGGGGCTTAATGATCCAGACGTCTACTTCGACGAAAACATTCGCCGCATGGTGGATAACTATCGCAACATCTTCTCTCACACGGCTGAATCATTGGCTCGAATGGGACAGGCTGATAAAGCTGCGGAATTGCTTGATTGGTTCATGGAGCAAGTTCCATTTGAGACCATCCCAGGCGATGAGACATCCTATGCCTTTATGGCCCAGGCTTATTCCGTTTTGGGTGAGATAGAGCAGTCGGCAGCGCTGTGGCAGGACGCTGAACCGCTGGTCCTGAATCGCCTGCAAAACGCAATCGGATCAAACAACCAGAACTCGTTTGCCCGCGTAGCCCGATTCATCGAAATCATTCAGGGAGCCTACCTTGAAGCTCAGGATTTCGAAGCATACGCTGCGTTTACAAACAGAATTGGAGAGGTAATTGGCGACTCTACGTACCGTCAGAGTGCAGCGGAAGTTGAGGCGATGTATAACGAAATGATGGAGTTGGGAGAAGATGGACAATAATTCCCCTTCGATAATCCCCCATCTTTATCGGCCGTCGCCTTCCTGCACAGGAGCCTTATTAACGTAGCAGAATCGACACCTGGCCGAACGTCAATTAGCCACCGGTGTGTTGACCACGAATGGATGAGACACGTCGTTCAGCTTCATGGAGTAGGAGCCGGGAATATAATTGCCATCCAAGTCAACATAATACCGGTATGGCCGCAGTACGCTGGCACACACACCACCTTGAGGCCGGCGCATGGTTAGCGTAACCAGTATCAGGTTTCCAGCCCTCTGTTGATCCACTTCGTGCAACTCAGAACATGAGTCTGGAAACGAGCCTTTTACTAAGACTTCAACCGCAACGCCACTAGCTCGGTTGGCGGCAGTTACTTCGGCCGGACGAATAGTTACGTTGTCATAGCTGGCATCAAATAAGCGGTACTCTACGCCGTCTCTAGCTGGCGTGATGGCGATAGTGGTTCGACCATCTTCTGTCTGCCCTTCCACCCGATGACCAAATGAATCCTCCACTTCAGGCGCAGCAGGCTTCAAGACGGCACACGCACTGACAAACGCCGTGAGCATAATGCACGAAACAGGGAACGCAAGGTATCTAGAGCAGGCCATGTGGCTGAGACAAATCATAGTACTCTCGAAGGCAGCAAGAGCAGCCTGATTGATGAATACGGCCCGGGCATTGCGTTTTCAGCCCGGTTCAATAAGCGTTGGTGTGATCGGCCAGCTACGCCAGCAGTTTAACGTCGGAAGCCGACTGTGACTCGGTGACTTCTTCCCGAGGAGCATCTCCCCAAAGTCTTTCTAAGGAATAATATTCACGTTGTTCAGGAAGAAAAACATGCACAACGAGATCCACATAGTCTAGGAGGACCCAATTATAATGGTCGTTGCCTTCGACATGCCAAGGTCGCTCGCCCGCCTCTTCCTTCAGTTTTGCACGAACCGATTCTACAATGGCTCGATTTTGTAGATCGGAATCTCCCGTGGCAAGGATAAATATATCCGCGACGCCATTAACCTCGTGAATATCAAGAACCAGAATGTTCTTGCCTTTTTTCTCCAGAATGGCGTCGACGGCTAGCCGGGAAATCTCTCGGGTCGACGCCGCGGTCTGTCTTTTCTTGTCTTCCGTACGTGCTGGGACCAAGTCCTGTGCGTCGGAATGTTGTTGCTTATCGCTCAGTGTTCTGCTCCCCGGAATTACCCGGTTCTTTGCTCATTCACCACTGTCTTCTTCCGACGAATCCTCTTCAACAGGAGAATCCAGTAGGTCGACAAATGGTTTGATCGTTGCGTAGTCCGCTCCTAAGACAATAGTCGCATCTAGGTACCACGTTAGCTCCAACTCCTCTGAGATACGATCCGTTTCCATGCCAAGAGCTAGCGCTACCTGTTCGGCAGCATCCCGGTTTCCAATTCGGTCCAGAATGGCTGTCTCACGGATGGACTGTGAAGTATAATTACCCGTATCTACGACGTCGAACCCAAGGTCACGCAAGTATTCACTCATGCGAGCTGCCAACTCCGGCTCATTTGTGCCATTGCGCACTTCAAGCTGAATAATTGAACCCAATAAATTTCCCGGGTTCTCGAGCCGTTCAGGATCTGGACGCGGTGAGCTTACTCGTTGGCTGAACGACCAAAGCAGAGCTACTGCAATCAGCAACACGACGGCAAGCGTGGTGTTCAGGGCCATATTGCCAACTTTAGAGGCCAAAAGCGTACGGATCGTCGGATTAAAGAGTCAAAAAGGTAGGGCGCGACAGGATGTGTCCTGTCGCGCCCTAAAATACGTAGTCAGAATGGAAGGATGCGTCATCCGAGAATGGAATGCGCGAACTTCTCATCTGGTTGGTCTAGTTAAGCCGATCGTTCCAGAACAGCTCACGACCTATATCACCAAAGTCAGAGCGGAAAGACGACGTGTTGTACCCATTTGAATACCCGTCATAGCCATGCCTGCTGTATCCACCCATTCCGTAAGGACTCATAAATGAACCGTAAGGGCTACGCCTCATGCTCAGGTGCACCTGAACGTTGTCCGTTGGTCGATAGGCTAGCTCAGCATTGCGAACAAACACCTGACTACTGTTCTGACCCATGGCATTTGCCAAACGGGAGTCAGCCATCGGTGAATAAGCAGCTGCAACATCCAACCGTGCGGCTAATTTGCTGCTGAATTGCCACTGCATCGAATTGGTATACATCGCGAGCGAAGAACCGCCGCCATAGCTACTCGAAGACGCCTCAAAAGTGTGGCTCATTCGGAAATGCTGAGGCGTGAAAAACCGATTCAACGAGAAGCCTGCACCACCCTGGTCATACAATTTGACACTGCTTTGCACGCCTGAGCCGGAAGGACGCAGTTGGGCTTGGGCTGGCGCAACCGCCAACAGAATCGCAACAAGCAGTAATGCGGTAAGAGATGAACGCATAGGGTTCTGGGTCAATTTGGAATGTCCGTATTTCACGTCAGCTTGGCGGGCATTTCGTATAATACACGGTATATACGGCCCATGTCAAGAACGTTCCGGTAGCCCATTTATTTTACCCCCCATAGAATAATGTCTGCAGGTGGACTTGCACCTAGAACTATCGTGCGAATGCTCTACTTCGTTGAACCCAACTATCTTTCCGTTTATCGCGCCGAGCATAACAGAAATCGATGAGCCATCAACCTATCATTCTGGGCATTGAAACATCCTGCGATGACACGGCTGCTGCTGTCGTGGCAGGCGGGCAGTTGCTTGCAAATTCGGTTTCAACACAACTTGAGCATGAAAAATGGGGTGGGGTTGTTCCTGAAATCGCCTCTCGGGCCCATGAACGGCAGATCGTTCCAGTCGTCAATGACGCCCTGGCCAAGGCAGGCATTGATCGCGCAGACATAGATGCTGTGGCTGTCACGGTCGGACCCGGACTTATCGGATCTCTTTTGGTGGGCGTTTCTTTTGCGAAAGCTCTCTGCCTCGGTCTCGATCGCCCCTTGATTGCCGTAAATCATCTCGATGGCCATCTAGCATCATTGTATCTGGCTCCTTCTCCCCCACCATGGCCACATCTTTGCCTGATCGTAAGTGGAGGACATACGCAGCTGATGCGCGTTGATGGTCCTGGCGAAACGACCTTGCTCGGTCGAACACGCGATGATGCAGCCGGCGAAGCCTTCGACAAAGTCGGCAAGCTACTTGGCCTCTCCTACCCTGCAGGCCCGCAGGTTGACCGCTTGGCCCGGGAAGGCGACCCAACGTTTCATGCCTTTCCGCGAACTAGGCTAAAAGGATATGATTGGTCATTTTCCGGTATAAAAACGTCCGTACTTTACTACCTAAACGCTCTTCCAGAAACCGAACGGTCAGGTTTTGCCGCGCGACACCTGTCCGATTTATGTGCCTCTTTTCAAGAAGCTGTGGTGGATATGCTTGTTGCACCCGTCAAAAAAGCCATGCAAGACACGGGCATTCGACACGTGGGACTCGTAGGGGGCGTTAGTGCAAATACACGGCTTAGAGAGCGTCTTGGGGAACTCTGCACTACCCAACGGGGTGCCTTGTACGTTCCGCCAATGGAATACTGCATGGACAACGCCGCTATGATCGCTATGGCTGGCTTGCATCGATTCCAATCCGGCCAAACAAGTCCACTCACTGTTTCCGCTGATCCCTCACTGACCCTTACATGAAGTCTATCAACGAATTGATCGAGGGACTGTCCCGACTTCGTGATCAGGGAGACCCTACCTCTCAGGAGGACTCAGAAGCCATTACCGCTTGGCGTGACAGGATCGATGCCATTGACCGCATTGTCCTTGCCTTACTCAATGAGCGCAGCCGGAGTGCCAATGCCATAGGTCATGTTAAACAACGGCTGAATCTTCCCATTTATGTGCCTGAACGAGAACAACGGGTGCTCGAAAACGTGCTCAGTGGCAATGGCGGCCCGCTGGAGGATGCGGCCGTACGACATTTGTTTGAACGTATCATTGACGAAACACGCTCGCTAGAACGCCGAAAATATCAAGCAAAAGGGAATGACCACAATCTGGAATAACCATCCCCATTGGTATTGAAAGAACTCTTTTTTGTCGACTTCGACCACGTCCTGAAGACCTAGCTATCCGGTGAAGAAAGATCTACAACGCCTTATCGCAGTTCTGGCTCTGATCCTTGTCGTGGTCGGACTGGCGGGGTATGACCTGTTTCTACGATCGGCTACACCGGAATTCGAGGGCGAGCTGGGCGTAAATATCCATCCCGATACAACTCCCGCTGATGTTGCCGAGCGTTTAATTGAAGCTGGTATTCTGGAGAATGGTAGTGGATTTCATTGGCTTGCGCGCCTCACTGGATGGGGTGATCAAATCAAAGTGGGTCACTACGAATTTGAAGCAGGCGTATCGAATAAGGAGATCTTGGATGTCCTTCGCAGGGGATTACAGGAACCCGTCCATGTGCGTATTCCGCCAGGGACGAGAAAAGAACGCATGATTAGGTCGATGGCATCAGAAATGGCCTTCACAGAAGAAGAACTAACTGCCGTTTTTTCGGACGTTAGCCTCGCTACAGAGCTACAGACCGACACGACCCACTTGTGGGCCTTCATGGTACCGGACACCTACTTCTTCTATTGGCTGACTAAACCTGAAGACGTAGTTCGCCGTGTCAAGAACCGCTATGATGGGCTGATTGCCTCGGCTGTGGATTCTCTTGGCACCCTACCGCTAGATCTGTCCGCAGATGAAGTCGTCAGGATGGCCGGAATCGTGGAATGGGAAACGGCCCATGTGCCCGAAAAACCAACCGTAGCGGGTGTCTATTACAATCGGATCAAGAATGGATGGCGCCTAGACGCAGACCCAACTGTGCAATATGCCGTTATGAAGTTAGAAGGTGACAAACGGCGTCTATTCTTCAAGGACTATGACCTGAACCACCCGTATAACACCTATCGTCGGCGTGGACTTCCACCGGGACCCATTACAAATCCGACAGCAAGTTCAATACAATCGGTCTTGTATCCAGCAGACCATCGGTATTTCTTTTTTGTTGCCACGGGCGAGGGTACACACATCTTCAGTCGTACGCTGGCTGAGCACCGACGAAATGCCCAGAGTTACTACAGAGTTATGCGCGAAAAGCGCGCAGCAGCTGCGGCGGCAGAAGCTGCAGCAGAGGCTACATCCGAATAACCGACTTCTAGACGTTCGCACCGCCTAGAAAAAGCTGAAGACAAGAATTCTGATCAGGATCAGTCCAAGAGAGGCACCAATCAGGAAAGAAAGCGCGTAAAAAGCCTGCCTGCCCTCCGGAACCGTCAAAAAGTGAATAGCCGTTCCATGTAGCACAGTAGTTGCCGCTAGCATTAGCCAGAGTTCCTCAAATGGCCCTGGTGGCTGAATAAGCTTCAGCACTATCAACGCAGGGCCGACAATGCATAGCGCGAAAAATAATAGGAATAGCACCATCATTGCGGGCAACAAAGCAAGACGGGACGGCTTTTTGCCAACCACTTGCTCAACGAAGTTGCAAAAAGCCATGTTATAAGAATACGCCAAGGCCGTCAAAGGCAGCATTCCGAGTCCAATAACGGGGACGATCTCGGCGGAAGTACGATCATATCCCTGACCCACCAAGAACCAAATAGCCAGGCCTAATTGACTACCCCACAATAAAGCCATGCCAGGCAGAAGCCTGCTCTTGATCATCGATGAGAGGGGTTGTTGTGACATGTAGACAAGGTACGCTACCGTTAAAATATTGTGTGACATAGAGTCATTCATCTACATAAGAATCCATTTCCCATTGGATTTTTTTAGTAGATAGGGATTCCCTCACAGCGCGAACGGATGGCATCCTACCATGTCCAGATAGATCATCCTGCACAAAAGGGGACATCCCTGACCGATCTTAGGGTTGGAAATGAATATTCGATGGGACTAATCTTGGCCGCACCGCACATCGATCAGCACATCACCTGCTGAGGTACGTTATGAGAACAGTACAGGCCCCTAGAGACCATCAGGAGCATATCAATCATCCTCTGCGGTTCTTTGCCTTCACACTGATAGTGCTCATACTAGCCATGCTGATAATGGCATCATCGCAATTATCCCCACGTCCAGTGGATGGAAAAGAGGTCTTTGATCGAGTTTGCACTACGTGCCACCAAATTGATCCACCTGCGGCAATGATGGCGAAGATGCAGTCAGCCGACTCTGACTCAATGAGCGCAGAAACAGCCGCGGATAAGCCGATCGCTCCTCCTATGAAAATGATCGCATCTCGCTATTTGGCGGCTCATGAAACAGAGGCTGAGGCAGCTGCCAGTATCCGATCATGGCTAGAAGGCCCCAGTGAAGAAAAATCACTAATGCCAGCCATGGCTATAGCAGAACACGGCCTCATGCCCCCTGTCAACTTGACCGAGGAAGAACGCAATGCTGTCGCTTCTTACGTCTTGACCCTAGGCTCCTCAGACATGCAATCGATGATGCAAGGCATGATGAATGGTAAGCATGGTGGCATGAAAGGGATGAAGCCTGACTCGACAAAAGGCAACATGAAGGGTATGGGCAAAATGAAGCACAACAACTAAGCTCATTGCCCTCCTTCTGATCGCAGTTGCGATCGAAAATGAACTAATCACCCGTTGCCCATACACAGATCGGCCGGGCCAGCTCATTCTGAGCTGGCCCGGCCGTCATATTTCGTGCAGCCATCAGGCTACATATCCTGAATCGCTCGGTCAGAAGCCGTACGAGAATCCGATCTGGAAACGAGACCGGGTCACTTCTTCGAGCATGTAAGGTGCGTCCGTAACGTCGATATAAAGATCCGTACGGTCATCAAAGCTCTCTTGCATCCAGGCGATGTCAATACCCATACGGTCATTTAGACGATATCCGAGCCCGAGGGATGCAACATCGCGTTTGCGGTCAACGGTTGGAAAGCCCTCTCCACGAAAATCCTGTGTCGATCGAGCGTCCGGATACCTACCAAAGCCGGCTCTCACCTGCCAATCGGCTACATCGTAACTCGCTGCTAAACGGATATTCAATACAGATTCAAGGGAGTTACGGATTTCAAGGTTTTCGGCCTTGAAATCATAATCATTGGCATCGAATTCCATCTGTGACCAGTCCAGCCACTCTACATCACCCATAACGGCTAGATTGCCGACAGAATAGCTTGCTCCCGCACTCAGTTTCCACGGTGTTTTAAGCGTGTAATCAAAAGAGCCTGAAGCCGCATTTTGCCCCGATGCGTCGCCGTAGGAGTAGAAGTCTCCATTGTCGAACTCTGTTTCGAGATAGGTTGAATAGGACTCTTCGATGGCGTAATAGGTCGGTGTTTCTATGGTTGCGCCAACACGGATATTTTCATCCGGCTGCGCAGACACTCCAAAGCGAGCATTCACACCAACAATGTCAGTCCTTAGCTCCTCTGAAAAATAGAGGTGAGCAAAGTCCGTAGTTCCGCCCGTTCCATCATTGTCGTTTAGATAGTCATCTTCCTCCAAAACGCGGAAGCGTTCAAAACTCCCAACTGGAATATTGAGAGAGAACCCAACCATAACATCTTTTGCAGCTTCAGCTGCGCCACCAAAGTTTAACTCGTACATCTTCCCTGTATCCTCGACAAATCCGAACTGAGCAACAGTTCCATAGGAAACGGCAGGTAGAAACGGCACGTTTTCTCCAGCAGCGAGTAACCCGCCATCGAGATCAATCGCATACGTTTCAAAGGCTATAAAAGAGAGAGGACGGGAGAACTCTGGAAAAACGCCACCATCTCCGTCATCAACCAATTCAAATTCACCCGAGAACGGCATGAAGTAGTCCGTTACGGAATTAGAGCCATTGTCACCATCAAATGACATCGTTCTATTCCATGACATTACTTCGGAAACAGATGCCCCTAGAACTATAGACCCTTGGGATGTCGGTGCCTTAAATAGGTAGGATAGACTTCCCAAACCCGACTCGCTGAACTCGTCTTCGATCGACGTACTGACTCCAGGAGCATTGAAATTCCCTTTGTCACTTGTTACTCCGCTAGCAAACGATCCTGCCGCCGTCGAACGTTCCGCCCAGCCAAGTCCAGCCGGGTTAGAAAAGAACGCGGAGGCATCCATCACACCCGCAACGCCCGTTCCGGCTAGACCCATATTACGAGCCGTCAAACCGGGGGTCCGGTCAGCCAGTCTAAGAGCATCATCACCAGTCTGGGCTGAAGCCGACATTGGTGCACTATGAAGTAACAGGAAAGCTAGCAGAAAGAAACCTGCATGCAACGTCATTTTTTTCATGTCTGGACGCCTCTATAACAGCGATGTAAAGTTTGAATTAGATGCACGTATTTGAATTAGATGCACGTACGACCCGCCAGCAGAATGCCGGCCGCGTGAAAACGTATCGGATGAAAGCGTTGCCTTGACGAATTGAGCCTAGCCCGGAGACTACGAGGCGGCGCACTATCAGTTGTTACGTCCAGAGCGGGAGGAAGAACTTTTTGAGCTCGATCCGGACGAGCGGTTGCTACTTCCAGAGGAACGTGCACCCGAAGAACGGCTGCTACTTCCTGAAGAGCGAGCACCCGAAGAACGACTACTGCTTCCTGAAGAGCGAGCACCTGAGGAACGGCTACTGCTTCCTGTAGATCTGCTAGTTGATGTCCGTCGCGTTGAACTGCTTGATTTCCCTGCGCTTGATGGCCTAGTACCTACCCTGGTAGTCGAACGACTTGGAACGGCTCGGCTTCCGGTGCTAGAACCAGCCCTTCGTGCCGTGCTGCTTCTTGGTCGCGTTGTCCGTGTTGATCGCGTAACAGATCGAGTAGCTGGCGACGACGTTCTAGTGGCACTCGTGCGGGAGGCACCCGTAGTCACCCGACTCGTGCGTGAACCTGAATCATTGAGTACGCTACGCGAACGACGATCATCGGACGTTTTAGAAGCGCCATTCGCACCACCCGTATTAACAATAGAACGCGTTCCAAACGTATCGGTGGATGAATTGATTGCTCCCCTTGAACCCACAAGAGCATCGGCACTTCGTCCACCACGAGTTTCTCCACCCCGACTAGTCAGAGCACTTCTGGCCATGGTAGATCCACGAGGGGTGTTATTCGTGCCACG
>Ga0115566_10001681_pt1 | contig 18759 bp, 10 predicted proteins | sample COGITO_mtgs_1204_3_FD_87173 | JGI IMG/M metagenome (GOLD analysis project Ga0115566, IMG submission 87173) | Pelagic marine microbial communities from North Sea - COGITO_mtgs_120405 | ecosystem: Environmental > Aquatic > Marine > Epipelagic | place: Germany:Helgoland, sampling site Kabeltonne...
GAAATGGATGAACCGGAGTCACTGGGCGGTTTGACGCTGGCGGCGCGCGAGGGCCTCGACAACTTAACGTTTATCGTCAACTGCAACCTCCAGCGCCTCGATGGACCGGTGCGCGGTAATGGCCAGATCATTCAGGAGTTGGAAAGCCTGTTCATCGGCGCGGGTTGGAACGTCATCAAAGTGCTCTGGGGATCCGAGTGGGACGCGCTGTTCGCGCGCGATACCGACATGGTGCTGCTGCGCCGCTTTGCCGAGACGGTCGATGGCGAATATCAAGATTTGGGATCTAAGGACGGCGACTACAACCGCACAAAATTCTTTGATTCCGATCCGGTGACCCGAGAGTTGGTGAGCCACATGACCGACGCGGAGATCAACGCCCTCAAACGCGGCGGCCACGACATGCGTAAACTGTACGCCGCCTACGCCGCATCGAAGGGAAAAAATGGCAAGCCAACGGTGATCTTAGCGAAAACTAAAAAGGGATTTGGCATGGGCGGTGCGGGCGAGAGCCGGATGGCCTCTCATCAGGCAAAAACCCTCGACGCCGAGGGCCTTAAGGCCTTTCGCGATCGTTTTGATTTACCCTTGAGCGACGACGATTTGGCGCAGTTACATTTTTATAAGCCGCCGGAAGACAGCCCTGAAATGCGCTATTTACGCGAGCGGCGAGCGGCGCTTGGGGGCTATCTTCCCACTCGCACATCGCGTCCGCCGAGCCACAACAGGTTGTCTATTCCGCAGCCTGATCACTACGCCAAGTTTGCCCTCGCGGCGAACGGCAAAGCCATGTCGACGACTATGGCCGCGGTACGCATGCTGAGCGCGCTATTAAAAGACACCAATCTCGGACCCCGCATTGTGCCCATCGTCGCCGACGAAGCGCGCACCTTTGGCATGGATGGGCTGTTTCGGCAAATCGGCATTTACGCGCCCCAGGGGCAGCTCTATAAACCCGAAGATGCCCATTCAATGATGTATTACAAAGAGTCACGCAACGGTCAGTTACTCGAGGAAGGCATTAACGAAGCCGGTGCCATGTCGTCTTGGACGGCGGCTGCCACGGCGTATTCGGTTCACGGTCAGCCCATGCTGCCGTTTTATATCTACTACTCCATGTTTGGCTTTCAGCGCGTCGGCGATTTGATCTGGGCGGCGGCCGATCAGCGCGCCCGCGGATTTTTATTCGGCGCGACCGCGGGCCGCACCACGCTCTCGGGCGAGGGCCTGCAACACCAAGACGGCAGCAGCCAGTTAGTGGCGGCGACCGTGCCCAATTGCCGGGCGTACGATCCCGCCTACGCCTATGAGTTGGCGGTGATTATGGACTACGGTATGCGGCAGATGATTGAGCGCGAGGAAGACGTGTTTTATTACATTACGCTGATGAATGAAAACTATCCTCAGCCGAGCATGCCCGAGCGTCCAGCGGTTGCCGATGGTGGGGGAAGCGTCGGGGACTTAGAACGGGATATCATCAATGGGCTTTATCAACTCGGCGCGCGGGGTGATCAAGACGCCGAGGTGCGCGTTCGGTTGATTGGCTCTGGTACGCTGCTCAACGAAGTGATTGCCGCAGCAGATATTCTGGCGAATGACTTCGCCATTTCCAGCGACATTTTTAGCGCCACCAGTTACTCTCAACTCACCCGTGATGCGCGGGCGATCGAGCGTCAAAATCGCCTTACCGCCACCACCACCCCGGCCCTAAGTCATGTCCAGCAACAGCTGCCAGGCAACCTGCCCATCGTTGCGGTCAGCGACTATGTGCGAGCATTGCCGGAGATGATCGCAGCCTATGTTTCAGGGCGCTTTGTGGCACTGGGCACCGACGGATTTGGCCGCAGCGACCGGCGCGAAGCGCTGCGGGCCTTCTTTGAAGTCGACCGCAACAGCATTGCACTGGCGGCCATCGAGGCGCTGGTGCGGGATGGGCATATCGATATCGCAGTGCAGCGCAAAGCGCTCAAAAAATTCGCCGCAGCGCCCGATTCGCCGCCCCCATGGCAGGTGTAAACCCATCATAACAACGGCGTTCCGGCTTTCTTGCCGCCTGTTCCCTGATCAGGGTCCAAAAATACGCTAGAGCAGGTGGTGCTCGCCATGGCGGTATATTTAGCCTGGTGCTTTTTAATGCCGGTTTCGATGCTATCAGCTGTGCCGCTGTGTGCGGTGATTTTTGCTTTGGGTCGTGTTTTATTTTTTAGGGGTTACACGGCGGTAGCGGCATCTCGTGCTGTTGGATTCGCACTGACTTTTTACTCTTCGGCGCTTCTGTTTTTATGTTTAATTCTGCATGAGGCATGGCGGTTACTAGAGTGAGCTGGGACCATTAGCCGGCCATTATTGGCATCAAGAACTTGCCTGCGTAGCGCCTACCTTGCTGGGTATTGCCGACACAGTGGGCGCTATACGGGCAGGTATAGTGACCCAAAAATCTGGCTCACGACTTCGTGCCTGATTCTCACCATATTATCTGCCAATCTGGGAATTCTCAGTGAGACACTCTGTGACAAATAACAACTCATCGGAGGCATACTGGACACTGATTGAGACCCAATAAGTCAGTTTTTTATCAGATTGGCCAAACGCAATATTCCTTCGCGTATTTTAGCTTCGTTCATCTGTGAATAGCTCAGTCGAATATTACAACTATGCTCGGCGCCTGCAAAAAAAGATTCACCGGGCACGTAAGCTACACCGATTTCATTCATCGCTCTTGGCAGCATTGTGGTGGCATTCAAACCCGGGACAGTTAACCAAATGAAAAAGCCACCATCGGGTCGAGTGTTTTTGACGCTAGCGGGGAAAAACTCCTGAATCGCACTGAGCGCAGCATCTCTGCGGCCCTTATATACTTTACAAATATTTCCCATATGTGCGTCTAGATCATTGTCTCTGAGGTAGGTTGCTACCTGATACTGCGTCACAGTACTCGCTTGAAAATCACTGGCCTCTTTCAGTATGCGAAACCGATCCAAAATCTCGTAATCCGCGCAGGCCCAGCCAATTCTCACGCCAGGACATAGTGTTTTAGAAAATGACCCCAAATAAATAACGCGCCCATAGGTGTCGAAAGCTTTTATCGGCGGATACTTTTCTCCCTCAAAGCGAACTTCATAGTAAGGACTGTCCTCAATGATGAGGACATCGTGTTCTTCAGCTAGATCCACCATGCGCTGACGCCGATCCCCTGCAAGGGTAATCCCTGTGGGGTTCTGGAACTCTGGCACCGTGTAGATGAGCTTCGCCTGCGGGTTGGCTATCAGCGCCTTTTCCAGCGCATCCATACACATGCCGCCTTCATCCATAGCAACGGAGACATAGTTCGGTCGGAAAATATTGAATGAATTCAACGCGCCTAGATAGGTTGGCGATTCGACGATAATCGTATCGCCCTCATCCAGATAGGTTCGCGCAAGAAAATCAATGCCCTGCTGTGAGCCGCTGATCACTCGGATGTCTTCTGCGGTACAATTGACACCCATAGACGCCATTCTTTGACTGGCAATGAGTTCTCTAAGCGCAAGTACACCTTCTGCGCCATCATAGGCCATCATTGTGCGTCCCCACTCCTCGAATGCACGATCAGAGGCAGCGCGAAACGCCTCGAGTGGATAAACATCGGGGGCCGGCGCACCACCGGCAAAAGAGATCAGATCCGGATTGCGCGCGGCGATAAACATATCTCTGATGAAATCAGAACCGTAGCCCTGCATGGATCGAGAAAGCGAAATAGTCATTTGCTAGTCCTTAATAGGATTTAGGTAAGCCAAGTACATGCTCACCGATATAATTCAATGTTATCTGCTGGGTAAGTGGCGCCAGCCGGAACAACTGTGCTTCGCGCCACCAGCGCTCTTGATGGTATTCGCGCGCATAACCTGCTCCACCATAAGTTTGCATCGCGTGATAACACGCCTCTATGCAGGACTCCACGGCCACAAATTTAGCCATATTGGCAAAATCACCCGCAGCTTTATCAGTATTATCGATATCATTAAGGGTGGCCGCTTTTAACACCATCAGCCACGCAGACTCGACCTTTGCGTATGCAGCCGCCAGCGGATGCTGAACCGCTTGATGCATGCCTATCGGCACACCAAACACGTTCCGTTCACCGGCATATATAACGGCTCTCGACAGCGCGAGTCGCGCAGTACCCACTGCCCCCGCAGCAATGAGCACGCGTTCGGGGTTGAGCGTTCCCAGTAAATTATAAAATCCACGACCCTCATCGCCAAGCAAGCAGCTTTCATGTACGCGCAAGTCCTCTATAAAGACTTGATTAGACTTGTAATAATTGAATCCATGCTTGGGAATAGGGGTATGAGTGATACCGGCCTGAGGCAGATCTATTAGGAACAACGATATCCCGCTGGCTTTGCTTTTTCCTTCCTGGGGCTTTTCAGTGCGGGCAACTAACAATAATGCATCTGAATTTTCGATATTAGTAATAAACCACTTGCCACCGTTAATAACAAACTCATCACCTTCATGCCTGGCAAAGGTCGTTATATTGAGTGAGTTTGTACCTGCCTCAGGCTCGGATAAAGCGAACGCAGAAATCTTTTTACCCGTTGCCATATCGGGTAAATATCGGCGTTTTTGTTCTTCATTACCGTGATGCAAGACCGACAGGTTACCCAGCAAGCCAAACAGGTAACCCAGTGCTGGACCGCCGCCACCGCCACCACGACAAAGCGCTTCCATGGCGACAGACAGTTCAGTAAGACCAAGCCCCATTCCGCCATACGCTTCAGGTACCGGCAGACCGAAGAACCCCTGCTTTCCAATTTCAGCAATGAACTCAGAGGGGTACGTACCCGACTCATCCTTATCCCGCCAATATTCCGGGTCGAACCGCGCAGATATCTGTATCGCTGTATCAGCCATCATCTGCTGTTCCGGTGATAGATCGAAGTCCATTACGCCGCTCCTAAAACGCGTCTATACCGGTCAGCGAACGACCGATAGCCAGCTTCTGAATTTCGTTGGTGCCTTCAGTGACCATGAAGAGGCGAACCGAACGATACATATATTCGATTGGAAACTCGCTGGTAACGCCATTGCCGCCATGAATCTGCATCGCTTCCGCCACCACTTCACACGCCATCTCAGCACCAAACCATTTTGACATAGCGCTGTAAACATCCGACCGCTCATTATTATCTATCGCGCTCAAGGCACAAAAAGCCATCAGCTTGCCCGCCTGTATCTTGGTTGCCATTTCGCCGAGTTTTGCTGAAATCAACTGGTGGCCTGCAATAGGCTTACCAAATTGAACGCGATCTTTTGCGTAGGTTACAGAAGCTTCAAGCGCCGCCTCAGCAATCGCCAGCGCCATAAGACCGACAATCGGTCTTGAGCTAGCAAGCATGGTCAGCAAGGCCTTCATGGCTTTACCCGGCTCAACCATCAAATTGGAAGCTGGAACCCGTACATCCTCAAATGACACCTGTGCCGTCGACTGACTATTTAGGCCCATTTTCTTAATATCGTTGGTTTGGTAGCCGTGCTTTCGATCTACCAGAATCAGGCCCAACCCGCCTACTGGGTCGTCATTAAACCGGGCCAAAAGGAAAATAAAATCTGAGTAACCACCACTAGAGATCCATAATTTCTCTCCATTGATGACATATTCATCGCCCTCCAACCTCGCGCGACAGTTCACTGCTGTCACCTGTGAGCCAGCTCCGGGCTCAGACATACCAATACACCCTAACTTAGTACCCGCCAGAACCGGTGTAACGTAGTGCTCTTTCAGGTGCTCTGGCACCAGCGGTAGAAGCTTGCCTACTGTCATCTGAATCAAGCTGGTGATCGCTATGTCGGGGGATACCTTCGCCACTTCGAACTGCAACAACCCCATGGTTACTGCATCTAGGCCCATACCGCCTAACGTCTCCGAAACCACACCCGCGCCAACACCAAAGTCGACCAGACGCTGCTGTATTTCAAGCATTTTTTCCTTCGGAATCAGTTGGTCACGATACGCTTGTGCAACGGGCTTAAGCTCGTTTAGCGCATACTTTCCCAAGGAATCAACGATCATTTGTTGCTCTTGATTGAGCGAGAAATTCATAGCTACCTCATTAAAAATCGATGTACAAAAACACTATCCTGACCATCGTAGTGGCCTCTTTGAGCTACTCAAATATCAAATAGGGCACTTCGAGGGTTTGACGCATTCTCTAAGTGGGAACAAGCGCAGTAACATCAGATAAAAAAAATGGCGACACGCTGCTCACGTATCGCCATTAATTAAGCGGCAGAATTAAAAACTACCGAAGCGCCAAGTTGCCTGCACCATGACCAACGTCGGTGGCATGAGGTAGGCAATATCATATGCGCCAAGCGGCTGACCCGACATGTTGATCTTTTCATCCGAAAGGTTCTTACCAATTACCGATAGATCCCACTGGTTGTTTGCTGCTGCAATACCAATATTTGCGTCCACCTTGGTATAGCTATCCTGCATAAGATCTGGCTCAAGGGTTCCGTCGCTAAAGTAGTCATCGCTGTAGGACACCGTGATACCGCCGATCAGGTTGAGGTTACTACCCAGCGGCAAGACAACATTCGCAAACACCGAGCCTGATAAATCAGGCGCGAAAGGCAATTGCTGCCCAGCTGCGTCACAGCCCAATCCGTCCGCCGCAGCCGGTGTTGAACCGGAGCTGTTGCACGAAATACCTTGGAATTCGTCATACTCAGCGTCTAACCAAGCAATCGCACCCCCTAAAGTTAACCAGTCGCTTGGCATCCAACGGCCATCAATCTCCAGGCCCTGTGTTGTCGCCTCACCAGCATTGCCAATCTTTGTGACTACGCGAGTGCCATTAACCGTACTACTCTTGACCTGCAGGTCATCAAACTCGGTATAAAAAGCAACGGCATTAAACTCAGCTGCACCATCGGCGAAGCGGGTTTTAAACCCTAACTCGAAGCCGCTGGCCGTTTCGTCATCATAAACCACCTGGCCGTCAGGAATGCTGCTGCCTGTACCCGCACCACCAGACTTGGCACTGTCGCTGAATTTGGCATAAACCATGGTGTCTTCACCCATGTCATATTGCAGCACCAGCTCAGGCATGAAGTTATCTGCGCTGACATTGCCTCCCTGATCACTCGTGATGGTGCAGGCACCGCCGCCAAGATTCCCGTCTGACCAGTTAGCGCCAAGATCAAACGAAAATTGGCATCTACTGTTACGCTGCCAATCTTTGTCATCGTCAGAGTAACGCGCGCCGGCAATCACACGAAAACTGTCGGAGACGTGCCAGGTGCCTGAAGCAAAGACAGACCACAGCGTAGCATCCTGATTAAAAACATTGTTGCCACGCTCCTTCAAAGTCAACGTCTCAGAAAGTGGTACGACAATAAGATTGGGCTGATCAGACGTTAGCTCAGAGTCCTGATAATAAATGCCCGCAACATAATCAAACGCGCCTCCAGTCGGCGAAGCGATCCGTAATTCTAATGAAGTCTGTTGATATTCTTCATAACTCATCGCGTCCAAAGCTAAGCCCGGCAGACCCAGACCCGCAACGGCGACGCCATCTAGATCCGTCGCTAGGGTGTAGTCATAGTCGGAGTAACCGAACACGCCAGTTAAGGTATGCTCGCCCAGCGCGTAGTCCACGTTTAATGAAAAGTTACTCACTTGCTGCTTCGAGCCAGGCTTATCGAGACTGCTTATCGAAATATCTTTTAACTGCGGCAGATTTTCGCCAATGCCACTGTTCGCCCAGTTGAGCACGCCATCACCAGGCTCGACAAAGGCGGAAAAACGATTGACTGGCTCAGCCATTTGGCCCTCCAAGTCATAATCTGCATAATTGTATTTCGCCGTAATGCTTAATTTATCGGATGGCTCCCAGACCGCAGACGCCCTTGCGAGGGTAGATTCACTGCTGCCTTGATCGCCCAGTGTAGGATTATCGATGTAGCCATCGCCGGTATCTCTGCTTTGCAGCGATAGGCGCAGACCCAAGGTATCCGAGGGAGAACCACCAATGATCGCAGTGACCATCGAGCCGTCGTATTCTGATTCATAGGCGCCCGTTACACGCGCCTCAAACGCATCGCCTGGACGATTCGAAGCACTGTGTATACTGATAGCACCCGCGGTTGAGTTAAGACCAAACAAGACCGCCTGCGGTCCTCGCAAGATTTCCACACGATCCGCATCAAAGAAAGGGGTTCTCGTCTGGCGGCTGCGCGGCATATAAACACCGTCGACAAACATACTGACGGACTGTTCGAAACTGCGGTCTTCGCCCGATCCCATGCCACGCATTGTGATCAAGTTAGTGGTCACACCGTCGCCAATGGAGAAATTAGGCACGATAGTAGACAAGTCACCTAAGTCACCTATTCCCATGCTATCCAAAGTTTCACCAGAGAAGACTTCGATCGACACGGGGATATCCTGTGCACTCTCGACGCGCTTTGTTGCGGTAACGATGACCTCTTCCAACTGCGCCATAGCGGTGCCGGGAAGTGCAAAAACTATAGCTGCGGCAATTAAACTTTTAGGAAATTTAGTAGTCTCTTTCATTTTTCTTCCTCGAATAGACCCGAATTTTTATTTTTGCGCGGTTAGCGCCTATGAAACGCTAAGCACTAACTCAGGCATAAGTTTAAAATTTGCATTAACTCAACCTTACATCTCCAATGTAAGAGGTACTAACACGCGCAACCATGTCAATTCGTGCATTTCAGGGGTGTCTGCAGCTAAGTTCATGCCCTTAATGATAAGACTAAATTTTTTCACGATGTAAATAGTCGCGCTGAATCGGGCGACAATTATCCGAATCCGACCCCCATCCGTCATTGCAAAAACAGTCAGGAGCGTGGAGATCCAAGCCCGTGATTGATTTCAGGTTCAACTTGATAGTGGGCGCAGTCTTGCGCTTACTGGTGGCGGTACAATTCGAAGAAGTTCTGGTAACAGGGGCCAGCGGACCGATATGACCCTGGGTATTCCCACATCGATATTGGCCGTCATTGGCGATAATCTGGTGAATCAGGGAACCTTAGAAACTTCTGATAAATCAAAAGGCCTTGATGCTTTCCAATAATCGTGTGGGATTAATACGTTGCAGTGAATAGCAGGTAAACAGTGTCTCCTATTCGGATGTTGTAACACCCGCCGCGCGCAATAATTCAGTCGGTACCCCCATGCCTGTCAGGATGTTGGCGGCATGCAGCGACGGCGTTTCTTCCCAAGCGGGCTCAGCAACGGTCACACTAAAACGCGGCGCCGGCGCTGGCTGCCACTGGCCATCCACCTCAACATAGGCGTTGCGGGCTTTACCGTGTGGGTGTTCATGGGCCTCACCGTATGACAGTACCGGTGTAAAACAGGCATCACTGCCCTCCAGTAGGTCGCACCAATACTGCCGTGATTCACTGCCAAACAAAGTCTTCAGATGGTCTACCTGTAAGGCCCAGCAAGTGTTATCGAACTGCTTGGCACTAATAAACAGCGGATGTTCAGTCAGATTGAGCTTAGCTAACAACACCAGGTAAAAGCGCTCTTCTACCGGACACAGTGTGATGTAACCACCACCCAGACAGCCGTAGCTTCGATTCCATGGCGCAGCGCCATCCAGCCAGCTAGCCCCCCGATCGTCACTCAATTGCTCGGCGTGATAAAAACTTCGAGCAAAGGTAGCGAGATAGGCAATTCCGTCGACAATTGCCGCATCAATTACCTGCCCCCTGCCCTCGCGTAACGCGGGTATCAATGCGCTGCTAATGCCCCATGCCATCATAGCGGCACCCCCCGCACAGTCGCCCAGCAGTGTCGGCGGCGCCTGGGGTGGCATATCTGCATCACCGCTATGGTGTAGCACGCCAGTCAAAGCTATATAGTTGGGATCATGGCCCGGTACCTGTGCAAGTGGCCCCTCCTGACCCCATCCAGTCAGACGAGCAAATACCAGCGCGGGGTTTTTTTCCAAGCAAATAGCGGGCCCCAAACCAAGCCTTTCCATTACCCCAGGTCGGAAACCCTCGATCAGCACATCGGCTTTTTCTACCATACTGAGGAGTACTTGAATGCAAGCGGGATCTTTCATATCCAGCGCGACTATTTTTTTGCCACGCTTCATCGTGTCCCGCTTCGATACATGTAATGTCGACTCGCTGCTGGCCGCACTTCTACGTTCAACAAGGAATACCTCTGCCCCCATATCGGCCATCATCATGCCGCATAAGGGCACGGGCCCTATACCGGCCATTTCTATCACCCGAATTCCCGCCAGCGGTCCCATTTCCATTCTCCCAATCTACTGATTTACCTAGGTTAACAGTGTTGAGACCTGCGATTGTGTCGATCTCGGCAATCCTGCTATCAAAAAGATAGTCGTGCACATGAACCATCGTTTGCCCCATTGGATAATCGTTGGCCGCAAGCTGATTGCTATGGTGCTGTCCTACTGATGATATTGCAGGACGGGACTATTAATGACCAAGCATAAGGTGACACTCAAAGATCGGTTTACGCAACATGAGGGCCGAATTCACCTGCGTGGCAGTCAAGCGATGATCAGACTTTATATGGTGCAAAGACTACGCGATGAATCGGCGGGACTTAACACCGCAGGCTTCGTTTCTGGCTATCGTGGCTCTCCTATGACCGCCATTGACCAAGAGCTCTGGCGAGTTCAAGACTTGCTCAAAGCGCATCATATCCACTTTTGGCCAGGCACCAATGAAAGTCTGGCCATGACCGCTGTATGGGGCTCGCAACAAACTAACTATTATAATGACAGCAAATATGACGGGGTGTTTTCCATGTGGTATGGAAAAGGCCCGGGCCTGGACCAATCTATGGATACTGTGCGCCAGGGGAATTGGCACGGCGCATCGCAACACGGTGGCGTACTTGTTTGTGTGGGCGACGACCCTAACATGACGTCCACCATCAACAACTATTCGTCGGAATTACTGTTTCAAGACCTGTTGATGCCAATACTTTATCCCGCAGACATCCAAGAAGTTCTAGACATGGGCTTACAGGGTATTGCGCTCTCACGCTTTTGTGGCGCATGGGTAGGATATAAGCTCTTACCTGAAACCATCGAGACATCCGCTTCGGTAGATGCCGATATCAATCGCGTCAAAATAGTCACACCCGAGTTCGAATTTCCTGCCGAGGGCGTTAATGCTTTTCTGAAAGACTCGGTTTACATGCAGGAGGCTAGAATTCGAAACTATCGACTGCCTGCCGCAGTCGCTTTCGCACGTGCCAACAAAATAAATTATGTGAGTCATGAATCCGCTACGCCGCGGATCGGCATTGTCACCATGGGCAAGACTTGGCGCGATGTACGCCAAGCGCTGATCGACTTAGGCATCGACGAGCACCAGGCAGCGGATCTAGGCATTACTATTTTAAAAGTCGGCATGCCGTTTCCTGCAGACATAGAAACCTATCGAGAATTCGCAGCGGGCTTAGAAGAGGTTATCGTTTTAGAGGAAAAGCGTGACCAGCTCGAGCAGGGTATGCGCACTGCTTGCTATGACATGCCCTCGGAACAACGGCCTCGGATCGTTGGTCACCTCGACGAACAGGGCAACCGGCTAGTAGATAATGCTAAACCCATCACCACTGACGAAATTGCGATAGTGATCGCGCAGCGAATCGAACACTTTCACAGTAGCGAAGGGATTCAGGCAAGAATGAAACGGCTGAGTGGTATAGGTGAGCGCACGGCGAGCTTGCCCGCAATCAATATGCAGCGCTTACCGTACTTTTGCTCGGGCTGTCCCCACAACACGTCGACCAAAATTCCTGAAGGAAGTCGCGCGCTCGGCGGTGTCGGGTGTCATTACATGGTCACGTGGATGGATCGAGAGACCTATACGTTTTGCCAAATGGGTGGAGAAGGCGCTACCTGGATCGGTCAGCAGCCATTTGTAAAGACCGACCACATATTTCAAAATCTTGGCGATGGCACCTACTTCCACTCGGGCTCTATCGCGGTACGAGCCGCTGTCACTGCGGGTATTAATATTACCTATAAGATTTTATACAACGACGCAGTCGCAATGACTGGCGGTCAACCTCTAGACGGCACACTGACAGTCGATCAAGTGACCAGACAAGTTCGAGATGAAGGCGTGCAACGTATTGCTGTTGTCACAGATGAACCCGAAAAATACAACTCAGAAATAAACTTTGCCCGCGGCACCACTATTCACCATCGGCGAGAGCTGGACGAAGTTCAGCAGAAAATGCGCAAAATTGAAGGCGTTTCAGTCATAGTCTATGACCAAACCTGCGCGTCTGAAAAACGTCGACGCCGCAAGCGTGGCACATTCCCTGACCCCGCCAAACGCTATTTAATCAACGACAGAGTTTGTGAAGGCTGCGGGGACTGTGGGGTACAGTCAAACTGCACTTCTATCCAGCCGCTAGAAACCGACTTCGGACGCAAACGTAAAATTGATCAGTTCTCCTGCAATAAAGACTATTCTTGCGTGGAGGGGTTTTGTCCGAGTTTTGTCACCGTCAAAGGCGGCAAGCTGAGGCAGCGCATCGACATGCGCGACACCGATTTATCCCCCGACGTAGAGACGCTACCTAGCCCGACATTTGCCGAGCTACCCGAAACCGGCAGCTACACGCTTATGGTCACCGGTGTAGGTGGTACGGGAGTAGTCACCATCGGCGCGCTTCTGGGTATGGCCGCCCATATTGATGATCTCGGTGTATCTATCGTTGATCAACTGGGATTTGCTCAGAAAGGTGGCTCCGTTGTTACCCACGTACGTTTAGCCAGACAACAGGACCAGATACATGCTTCACGGGTGAACAATGGTGCAGCACAGGCATTACTGGCTTGCGATATGCTGGTCGCTGGCAACGAGAAAGTACTGGAATCTCTCAATCCCGCCATGACCCGCGCCATCATTAATCTTGAGCAAAATTTTACTGGAGAATTTACCCGCGACAAAGATCTCGCCTATCCGGCCGACAGTATTGTTACCCGACTAAAATCTCGTACACGTAAGGGAGAATCAAACTTCTTTAACGCCTCTAAGCTGGCGGTAAAACTACTGGGCGACTCGCTGGGCGCCAACCTCATGCTTATGGGTTTTGCCTGGCAACGCGGCATGATCCCGGTGCAAGAGTCATCACTGTTACAAGCGATCGAGCTCAATGGCGTGGCCATCGACTGGAACAAGACCGCCTTTGCATGGGGTCGCAGGCTGGCACATCAACCAGAACTTATCGATAAGTTTCTCGGGCTTGATCAAACCGTTCAGCCGCTTGTGTTTGTCCCCACAAAAACCAGTGACTGGGCAGAAAAATACAGTCAAGAACTGAGGCACTATCAAAATGATAATTACGCGGAGCGCTATTTGTCACTAATAGCACACGTGGTCGCAGTTGAAAAAGCCGTCATCTCGGCCGACCAGAACTTCTCTCTGACAGTCGCTAAAGCCGCCTACAAACTCATGGCATACAAAGATGAGTACGAAGTGGCCAGACTGTACAGCGCGCCCGAATTTATACAGAAACTACAGGCACAGTTTGAAGGCGACTACACACTGGCGTTTAATCTTGCGCCGCCAATCATTGCACCTAAGGACAAGGCAACCGGTTTGCCGACCAAGCGCCAGTTCGGCCCCTGGATGCTAAAAGTCTTTGCTGTCCTAGCAAAATTCAAGTTTCTGCGTGGCACAGCACTCGACCCTTTTGGCTATTTCGCCGAGCGTAAAATGGAACGCGCACTTATTGATACATATTTTGAAACAGTCGAGTTGTTGCTCCGAGATCTTAATTCCGATAACTATGATCTGGCGATTGAGATTGCAGCGTTACCAATGACCATTCGGGGCTTTGGCCACATCAAGCAGCAGAATGTCAAAGAGGCGCGGGAAAGGGCAGCCGCACTCATGATGCAATGGCCACAGATCAAGCGCGACATAGCGGCCTAATAGACACACATTTGCTAGGCCAATGGGGAGACGCAGCTGCATCTATTGTATCCCGGCGCTTTAGGGTGCTCGCGAGCTGCCTGTAAAAATGATCAAGGTTAACTTGCCGCGCAGGTCACAAAATGCCGACTAGGCATGAGCATTTATGCTCACGCCTCTTTTTGAGTGCACGTATCCAGATCATGGATAGTCTGCGGCTGGTTGAAAACTTTGACGGTAGGTAACTCACCCATATACTTCTCAACTTGCACCAAGCAGCTATGCGCACTGCATCCCTGCGCCAGTGAGGATGTCCCAATGTCTGGCGTTACCGCATTTGGATTGCCATGTACCTCCAGATCAATACCCGCGACTTGCTGCGGATCAAACCAAGCACCTGTTGGTAATTCTATAACTTGGGGACGAATCTGATCAGACAACTCGACGCCAGCGAGACAAGCACCGCGATCGTTGAATACCCGAACGATATCGCCATCAACAATCCCTCTAGCCAACGCGTCTGCCGCATTTAAGCGTGCGCGCTCTCGCCCCTTAATTTTACGTTTACGACTCAGCGCCGCATGATCAAACTGGCTGTGTAGCTGTGTTCTTGGCTGATTAGAAATCAAATGCAAAGGAAAACTCTCAGCGCGCTCACTACCCAACCACTCCGCTCGCGGATACCATCGCGGATATCCACCGCAGTCTTCATAATCAAAGCTGGCTATTACATCTGAGTAGATCTCAATTTTTCCCGACGGCGTCTGTAATGGATACAACGTGGGGTCTCTCCGAAAACGCTCAAGCGTGTATTCCGCATCGGGCAACTGGCTTTCAACTGAAAACTGTTCCCCCTGCCAGAAGGTCTCGAAGTCTGGCAAATCAATGCCCTGCGTCGCTGCATTTGTACGTGTCTCGCAATAGATTTTTTCCACCCACTGCATTTCACTGCGACTTTCAGTAAACGCCGGTGCAAATCCCAATCGGGCCGACAGACCCGAGAAAATATCAAAGTCACTGCGGGCTTGTTTAAATGGGGGAACGACCTGTCGCATGGGGGACAAGTACACATCATAGCTACTGCCGCCGATATCGTTGCGCTCGAGCATGGTAGTACAGGGAAATACAATATCTGCATGTCGCGCCGACGCAGTCCAAAAAGCCTCATTGACGATAATAGTGTCGGGCTTGCTCCATGCTCTTCGTAACGCATGTAAATCCTGATGATGATGAAAAGGGTTGCCCCCTGCCCAGTAAATTAGCTTGATATCGGGATAAATTAGGGTCTGCCCATTGTAACGAAACGTTTTGCCCGCTTGGTTCAACATATCTGCATGCCGAGCTACAGGGATGAAGGCATTGCTCGGCGCAGAGCGCTCACCAATTTCTAAACCGAGCGAACCCATTTTGTAGTTTGGTATGCGTCTGCCGCCAAAACCCATGTTGTGAATGCAACCATACCCGTAGCCAATACCTGCGCCGGGTACGCCCATATGGCCCAGCATGGCGCCCAGCGTGGTGATCATCCAATATGGCTGCTCACCAAATACCTGACGCTGGAGTGACCAGCTAATGCCAAGGACACTGCGTTCTCGCCCCAGTCGCTGCGCCAGCTCCCGTATATCAGTCGCCGGAATCTCACTCAGCGATGATGCCCAGTCTGCGTCCTTAGGCTGGCCGTCGTCTGTACCTAGGAGATAGGGTAGGAACTTGTCAAAACCCACAGTGTATTTGTCTAGAAAGTCTTGATCATGCAGATTTTCGCCAACCAATGTGTGCGCAATCCCCAGCATAATTGCAACATCGGAGCCCGGACGACATGGCCACCAGTGCGCATCCAGCTCTCCGAGTACGTCATCACGCACGGGGCTAACATTGACAATATGAACGCCGGCTTTTTTAAGTAGGCGCAGCTGTTCCCGCGCGGAATGGCTTCCTATACCCCCTGCATTTACCTGCGCGTTTTTAATGGCTGCGCCGCCAAAAAGCACCATAGTTTTAGAATGACATGCGATTTCCGAGGGCGTGGGTGCCTCCCGTACGAGCTTTAGAAATGGCATACCCACAATATGCGCCATGATGACTTCAGCGGCTGCACTCGAGTAGGTATTAACCGAATCGACGTAACCACCGGCCAGCTTAAGGAAGCGATGTATCTGACTCTGCGCATGATGAAACCGCCCAGCGCTCGCCCACCCATAGGAGCTGCCGTAGATTGCGTCAGCGCCATAGTCGGTGTAAGTGTTTCGCAACGCATCTGCGGCAAGATCTAGCGCTGTCTCCCAGGAGACAGGAACGAACGGTTCTGATCCGCGACCTGCACCATCACTATCCCGACCCTTATCCAGATAGCCAGCGCGCACCATGGGACAGGGTACTCGAGCGCCGTCATCCAGCGCATCAAGCAGCGACTGCCCAATAGGCGACACCTCCTTATCTACTGCATAGGATTCAACAGATAATAGCTTTTCGCCGTCCGTTTCTACTCTATAGTTACCCCAGTGACTGCATGTAGGGACATGACGCTTGGTTCCTACCTTTTGATCTGTCATTACACCGCCTAATCGATTTCGGTATTCTCAAGATTGCGACACCCCTGTATTGGCTATTGCTAGAGCGTATTGCGGAAGATCTTGCCATCTTTCATGATGAACGGCATGGTTTTGATCTCTGCTGTGCCAGCGTCCCACCAGAGTGGGTCGGCGCCAACTAAGCTAATATCCTCTAATGGATTACCATCAATTAACAAAATATCTGCTAACGCGCCCACTTCAATTACACCCAATTTTCCATAGGGATTACGCCGTCCTGACAAGGCAACAAGTTCAGCAGACACCGATGTGGCGCGCCGCAACGTCTCGAAGTTACCAAACAACTCCGCCACGTAATGCAGCTCGAAGCGGCGCTGACGAATATGGTTCGCCGGCGGGCCAAATGCATCAACGGCAAATGGCACTTTAGGCTTATACTTTTTAATCAGTGGAATCAGAGGGTCCATCAACAGCTGAGCGACTCTTATTTTCTCTAGATTCGCAGGCCCCAGACCGGGAAACTCAAGTAGACGTGGTGACAAAGCATTGAACTGGGGGGCCAGGAATGCCCCCTTTTCGACAATTTTTTTAACCGAGCCTTCCCGAATCATCAAGCCGTGATCCACACACATAACACCAGATTCAAGCGCGCGATCAATCGCAGGGTCGTTTAATAAATGTGCCGACACATAGGTATCCCAGTCTTTCGCTGCCGCCACCGCCGCCATTTGCTCTTCAGGCTGATACTGCAGCGAGTCAATCGGATCAAAATCTGATCCTGCGCCCCCACTGCCCATCATCTTTATCTGAGTTGCGCCTTGACGCAGGTTTTCCCGCACCGCGCGATACACCTCCGTCTTACCGTCTGCAACAACCCCCATACCAAGTCGGTGACCCGCATCGATGTGCCCTGTACTAGGATGAGATTCTGCCGGTGTGCGAAAATCACCATGACCAGATGTCTGAGAAAGAAAAGCACCTGACGGATAAATACGTGGCCCAGGAATTAGTCCTTCATCAATGGTCTTCTTCAGTGCAAAGGTGTTACCACCCATATCGCGAACGGTTGTAAAGCCATCTGACAAAAAGTCCCGAGCTATCACCGTGGTACGTATCGCATTTTCCTCGGGGGTTACGTAACCATGAATATCCTTTAAAGATGTAGTAATCGCCAGATGGCTGTGCGCGTCAATCATTCCGGGCATCAGAGTACGACCTTCTCCCTCCACGATGTGGGCCCCCTCGGGCGCAATAATTTTGTTGTCACTCACCTGCGCTATCGTATTTCCGGTGACTAATACATAGGCGTTGCCGCGCAGTTGTTCGTGTACGCCGTCGAAGACATTAACATTGCGAAAGAGCACCGACCGATCGGCCGCCCACAGCGAAGCCGTTTGTGTAAATAGCACAAGAAGAATAATGGGACGGAGTACTTGAAGCATAAACATAGCGGCACTTCCCTAATCTAAAACTGTCTATTGTAGTGTGGTCTAGCCCCGTTGAAAGCGACTTGTTATTCCGGGAAAATGATGGGTCGATGTTAAAAAAATTATGCGCCGCTATTTAAGCGATATCAATAAAGACCTGAAGCCTCGGCAAAAAAATCTTGTACGCGCGTAACGTTCAACCGTCAATTTTTTGGCAGGACAACAGCCAAACTTGAGCATACCTAATATCGACGGTACCGCTGACTATACAGCCAGCGCCAAACGGCTCGTCGTATTCAGGACTATCGACGACTTAAGCCGCTGAGTAGCAGTGTCTTCGCACTCTGGATCAGATGCCCACCCGTCAGTTGATTGCTTCGTCGAAACCACTCCAGCAACATACCATCGGTAAACGCGACCAGAACGGCCGCCTGTTCTCTCGGAAATAGATCCTGAACAAAAACACCTTCTTCACGACCCTGACAAACAACGCGCTCCATTTCCGCATGAAATACGTCATAAAGCTGCGCAAGAGAACTTTCAACCTCTTTATCATCGATACTACTTTCCATGGACATCAGAATGGGTAGCAATAACAATTCATTATTTAGCGCCCCAACTTCTGCCGCCCAATCAATGAACAATTCCAATTGCGCAGAGGCGTTGAGCCGAGATTCTTGCATGCGCGTAAAAGCGGCCTGATGCAACGCGGAGGACTCTGCAATCAATGACAAGAGTAGCGCAGACTTTCCCTTAAAATAGAAATAGATCGCACCTTTGGTTAAACCCGCCTCACGAGCAATATTGTCGATACTGGTTGCTCGATAACCCCTAGAGACAAACAACTTCAGCGCAGAAGCCAA
>Ga0115566_10001685_pt1 | contig 18725 bp, 17 predicted proteins | sample COGITO_mtgs_1204_3_FD_87173 | JGI IMG/M metagenome (GOLD analysis project Ga0115566, IMG submission 87173) | Pelagic marine microbial communities from North Sea - COGITO_mtgs_120405 | ecosystem: Environmental > Aquatic > Marine > Epipelagic | place: Germany:Helgoland, sampling site Kabeltonne...
AAAAAGTGTATCCCGTTGGCTGGCTGGGAGTTTTATCCGACACACCTCCAATTTCAGATGAGTTGATATATGGGGTTAGTGACAGGGGCTTCTTCCTTTGTAGTATGCGCTCCAATACTCGCAGTCGCCACTATGTCGATGTCAGTCTGGAAGAAAAGGTGGAAGACTGGTCTGATGAACGCTTCTGGGATGAATTAAAAAATCGCCTCCCGGATGAGGTCAGGAATGATCTGGTAACGGGGCCTTCCATAGAAAAGAGCATTGCACCACTACGCAGCTTTGTCTGTGAACCAATGCAATATGGACGCCTGTTCCTGGTCGGGGATGCGGCTCATATAGTCCCGCCAACCGGAGCAAAAGGACTGAACCTTGCCAGCAGTGACGTAAATTATCTGTATCGTGTAATGCTCAAAGTGTTCAAGGAAAATAAACCCGAAGCCATTGACCAGTATTCATCGCTTTGCTTGCGCAGGGTCTGGCATGCTGAACGCTTTTCCTGGTGGATGACAAATATGCTGCACAATTTTGGCGATGAAATTGATCGCAAAATCATGAATTCACAACTGGATTTTTATACCGGGACTGAAGCAGGATTACGAGTAATTTCAGAACAATATGTGGGTTTGCCTTACGAAGAAGTGACCTGATCTCCGGCCAGGTTCTCGCTCTTCTGTACGTAAGAAAAATAATAGCGCAAAGTAATTCGTTCTGATGTTACAGAACCGTCATTTCCTATCCTGGGCCTGAATGGTGAGTTGCGCAGGTAGCGTTTCAGTCGCCGTTCTATTGCTCTGGATGCAGTTTCCGACATACCAAGGGTTTCAAATTTGCTTGCTCGGCCAAAGCGTGAAATCGTGAAGGCAATATCTATGTAGCCTGCATGCTCCAGGCTTTCCTCTGCAGAAATACCGAATTTATCCCTGCTGTTGGGTTTTGCCGTAATGAGTGGCAAGTGCACCGGAATGGCGGGTCTGAAAAAATTTTCAAGCTCTTCTGTTTGGAGGTTCAACGTTTGCAGAAGTTGGTAAACCTCACTGTATTTTTCGATAGCTGATCTGGTGCGCCCGAATAACATATGCCAATCACCGTATTTTACCAAGGTATTGATTAACTGGTTCGCATCAGCTCGAGGGTTGTTGCTGATATAAATAAGTAAACGTTGAAAGGCATTATTGCCAAATTTGTAACCAGATGAATAACGTCTGTTTAAATTAGTCCTGATACGGGAGCCTGTTGAGTAGCGCTTTTCGCTAAAATAATAATCCGGCTCCATCAGAATGGATGAGCGGAAAGACTGTAATAGAAGTGTTTCGAGGTATTGATATTCCAGTTTTATAAGCAGTGGGTCGAAAAACTGTTTGTTATCCAGCAAGGTTGCAATAGCACGAAAGTAATTCTGTTGTGCCTGATAAAGGCTGCCAAAAGCCATTTGTCTTTGGCTTGGTTGAGAAAAACGTTGCATTCCCTGGCCCATTGATGCGCTGAAGCTGATGGTGGGCATCACCGGTGACTCCATTACGTGCTTGTAAGCATCCATGTTTTGTTCGGCAAGATTAATAATGGAAGGCAAGACGTTTAGATTATGTGGCCCAAAATATTGTTCACTCAGATAAATCAGATATCTTTGCTTTTCATTGGCATTGACGACATCGCCAGTGGCAAGATAACTTTTGATCAGTCCTTCAATGCTGGAAAATTGTTCCGGATGGAATAACCCATGATTTATGCGGCTGACATATTCTGCACGCTCAAAGGTTTCTATCGCTTGCTTATGATCTCCCAATTGCTGGTATTGCCTGGCAAGGTCGAGCAAAGTTTCATATAGGTCATCGGCAAAGGGCCCACTATCGGTTTCAATTCTTTCCAGTTGATCACTATATTGTTGGATATTGTTGCTTATAGCCTGTGATGGGAGAGAACTTATCTCACCTTCGATTTCAATTGTGCTTTGTAATTGAGTAATTAGATTATTTTTTTCAAGCCCCATTACGTTATTTATGTTTATTTCTTCGTCAGAATTTTGCTCCAGCGATACAGGATCAAATATCAGCTGTCTAAGCTGGTTTTTGCTTTGAGAGTGAGCGACTGCTGGGAATAGCAAAGTGGGAAGGAGCAAAAATAGCGTGAACATATACGCAGTTAATTGTATGCGCTTTTTGTTTAATGCTGATTTTACAGGGCAAATGATCATTTCATGAACTCATGCAATAATTTTCTGCAGCGAAATATACATAGAGCTGGTATTCACAGCGGCAAAACAAGATTTACTGCCAGGGTGTATAGCTTTTGATACGTATTGGACCAGGACCTGGATTGCCAGAATATCATTCAGTATCCGGGCAATTGTATCAATTCATTGCCGAGCAGCAGCACGCATAAAACTCAATAAAGCAGTATAAACAGCATAAAAGCTGGCAGGACTAATGACTTTCCTGGCGATGCTGCATGAGTAAATCTTCACCGAAATCACCTTCCTTGCTGCGCCATACTGCATGAACATGGTTACCATTGCCCTGGACCAGATCATATTCAAAAAAGAAATCAGGACCGTCAAGCCGCCAATAATGCGCTTCGCCATCACTGGTGCTGCCCATCCAGGTGAAATTCAGGTCGTTGATGTCTACCTGACTCAAATATGACTGAGAAATTTCCGGGCGGTATACGGTGATCACTTCATCGATGATGTGCTGGGCCAGTTGTTTTTGTTGTGGATCAAGACTGCTGATCGCTATACCGGTGTTTCCAAGCGACTTCCAGTCTTCCCAGTTTTCCCTTGGGCGATTGAGGTTGCCGGAAAGGATGTCGAAAGGTGGATTGCCATCTTCTATAGCCCGTAACTTCTGATTGTCTGTAAATGAATTCATTAAATTAAAGCCGGCATTATGGATATAGTGCTGACTTCTGAAGCCTGCCATAGACCCTGTACGTATTTCTGCAGGTGATGCACCAAAGAATGTTGGTGTTACGCTGATCTCGCCAGCAGCAACAGAGAAATTTAGCGACAAATGATGTCCTTCAAAACGCCAGCCCCATCGGTTATCAAGCGCAGGGGAGCCGAAAATGGCCAAGGTGTAGTTTTCAGGCCCTCTCGGAAAACCGATCACTTCATTGTCGGAAAGAATTTTTTCCAGTTGCATGACCTGAATAACGCTTAAATACCCTTTGGAACTTAAAGCAGTATTGAGTAGTTTGTGAGTCAGGATTTTTTGCTGTGCTGACATGAAGTCCAGAGGAAGGCCTTTGCGCAGATAGGGCCAGTATACATAATTTGAGCGGGCTTCATCCTGGGCATTCAGGTGCAATAATTCCTGGCGGTTATAACCGACTGCATTTTCAATGCCACCTGGCCCTTCTGCAACAGTGCCAAGAATCGCATTGGCCGCTATTACCATTTCGTTAACAACATTACCCAGGTCGCTGTCGGCAAGCCCTTCGCCTGCATGTTCTGCATTTGCAGTGGAGTACAGCATTACCAGAAATACCGCCGTACCCAAGCTAACTGAAATAAAGAATTGCTTGCTCAAGTGCTTTACTCCCGGTTTTTATTTTCTGAAATTTAATGACAATATTGTGATTTACGGAATGCTGGCAGCCAGATCGATGAATATCTTGACGATCTCTCCATTATTTTTTTCTGCCATCATGAAATGACCGTTGCCGTTAAAACCCAGATCAGGCAGATAGGTGTATGAGACTGAAACGCTTGCCTGCTCAAATACTTTAACTGCGCAGGGTAGCCCGGCAATGAGCCCGAGTTCAGAGCCCACAAGGTGAACCGGTATATCGGCATAGCTTGTAAGTTGCGATGGTGCATCTGCAGACTGCATTTCACAGCCATCAGCATCTACTGTTGGCTCAAAATCTGCAGCCAGAGGAGGTTGAAAAGTAAGTCCTTTTCTAATGTCGTGGATCAAATTACTGGCGCCGGGTTCAAAGGCAATAATACCAGCGACTTTAGCAGGATTCATGTTTGCAGCGAGCCATCCGCTGGCAGCCCCGGCGGAATGCGTGATAAGGATTGCCGGACCTATTTTTTCCAGTAATTTGCTGATATCAGCAGCCGCAATATCATCTCCTGCGTAGGGACCTGGAGGAGAACTGGATAGCCATTCCACGATCGCCGGGTCAGTCGGGTCTTGTGAGTCGCCAGGCCAGTGTTCGGAGCGTGCCAGAAAATTGATGATGCTGGAGTTTGCGCTTTCAGCAAGCTCACCATAATTGACGTTGGTAGGTGAGCGGCCGTAACCAGGACGATCTACCCAGTAAACATCAAAACCTGCGGCTACAAAGTAATCTCTCCAGCCATCACGACCATCCGGGGTGCCAAACCAGTCAGTTGCCTGTCCGCCGCCGCCATGGACAAGTACCAGGGGATAACTGTGTTGTTTTTCAGCAGGTAGCTGGTATCCCACAAACATCTGGTTTGATACCTGTACTGATCCATTTTCTGCCGGTGCTGACATTTCGCCACCGACATAGAAGTGTCCCTGGTCCCGCACGCTGATAATGCCGGCTTCACCGCCAGCAAAGGCAAAAACTGAATTTAGTAGACCTGTAGTTAAGAGGAAAAGCCCTGATATAAGTCTTACTAATGATGTTTGGAAAGGTTTCATTCATGCTCCCGGGTGATCTAGACAAAGCTATCGTAAGTGTACTATTCCCAAAGAAAAATGATAGGCTAATCCGGCAAAAAGCAGAGGCTTGTCTGGCATCCCAGAATACTATTTCGTCTGCCAAACATCGTTATTATGAGGGTGCGAATATGACTCAATCTAAAGCGCAGCCCGAAAATCCCGAATTAGAAACAGCGAATTTCCTGAGTGCTTTGAGGCAAAAGGGCAGCTCTCCAGTTATTTAGCTGATATTCCAGTGTGGGTTGTTGCCCGACACTATCCTGGCTTGTTCGGGGCAGCCAATAAGTTCACCATTGCAGGTTATTGAGCTGACATACTTTAATGGCACCTGACATGGATATTGCTAGTGTGCATGTTTATTGCTATTTTTTTATTACTTATTTTTGTCAGCGTTATTTAAGGGGACGGGGGAAATGAAGATCATCAAATTATCAGCATTATTTGCAGTGCTAGTATTCACGGGTTCGGTAAATGCTCAGATTGGCTGTGACAGGGCCTGTTTAAATGGTCATCTGGATACCTACTTTAATGCACTCATTAGTAATAATCCGAATATCGTACCTTTGGCGAGTGGAGCAAAGATCAGTGATAACAATGTTCTGGTCAGCCTGAATCAGGCATTTTGGGATCAAGCCCAGGAAACTGTGTATCGCTGGGATATTGCGAATCCACGTTTGGGCGATACCGCCACTGAAGCGGTGATCAGAAACAGTGACGACAGTTACACGATGATTATGGTGCGCTTAAAGGTGGCACAAAATGCAATTACGGAAGTAGAAATAGTTCGTGCTAACGAAGGCGATGCTGACAGACTGTGGGGGCCAGAACGGCTGGTGGATCATCCTCTTTCCCTTAATCTGACCAATTCTATTCGTGTAGCAGACCGGGATTCCTACTATGGTCTTATTGCTGGTGCGGAAAGTTACTGGCGCGCTTTTCAGACCAACGGTACCGATGAATACCATCCCGCGGATCTGCTGTATGACACCCACCGCTTTGAAAATGGTTTGCAGACCACCGGAAAGTTCCCGGACGGTGGTTTCCGTTCAGCGCCAGATGGTTTCGATACGGGCCGGTTTATTGGTCGTAACCTGTGGGATCGACGTTATTCCGTAGTAGATGAGGAAAGGGGGATAGTTCTGTCCATGGTACGCTTTGGTTTGAAAGATGGCATGGAAAGTCAAAGTGTTGCTACATCCAACGATCGCCTGGTGGCTGAATTTTTTCAGATGAAAAACGGGATGATCCAGGAAGTACATGCGGTACTTTTCAATTTACCTGATCAAAACCCAAGTGTATGGCCAGCAGATTACGGACCTGGTCGCGGCGGCTGGTAAATATCAATAGAAGGAAATGTCCCGATGAAATTATTACTAAAAATTCTTGCGCTGATAAGCCTGTCTTCATTAGTCCCGGTTCAGGCTCATCATTCTTTCAGCTTGCATTTCGATATGTCCAGACAAATAGAGATCCGCGGAACTGTTGTGGATTTCAAGTTACGCAGTCCCCATGCGTCCATGGTGGTGGATGGCATAAGTTATATCGATGGCGAGCCACAAGAAGCGACAGCACAACGTTGGGAAATTGAATCTTCGGCTGCTGCCGGTTTACGGCGCATGGGTATTAGTCAGGACAGCTTTCAATCAGGTGATGAAATAACCATCATGGCCAATCCCAACAGGGAGCCAGGTTATCGTTTTGTCAATTCCTCCACTTTCATCAAAGGCGAAAAACGATTTAGTCGAGCAGATAGCGCCCCCTATGAAAATGTAAGCAGCGGTGAGCTTGCCCAGCTGGCAGGAATAGACCGCCTGGCTGGCCGCTGGAGTTCGCCGGGTGGTTTTGGTTCCGGGATGATCCTGCCCTTGAATGAAAAAGGCAGGGAGGCATGGGATAGCTACGATGCAAAATTATCACCCGCGAATACCTGTGAACCGATGAACTTTCCCGATATGTTTAACGCACCCTATCTTTTCGACCTGCGCCTGGAAGATGAAGCTGCGGTACTTTACAACCAGGCCTGGGAAGTCACACGGCGAGTCCCGCTGAATGGTAAGTTGGTCAGGCCACGTCTGGATGGGCTGTTTGGTGTAGTAAGGGCTTCAGTAGAAGGGGAGACCCTGGTACTGGAAAGTGGCGGTTATATTCCGTCGCGATGGGGGCTGGGTTCTGCCACTCAGAAACTTGGCGGCGGGGCAGATATGCCAGGCAGTGCAAGGAAGACCCTGACTGAGCGCTTTTCCGTAAGTGAAGATGGTCAAACCCTCATCTATGAATACACCTTGAAGGACCCTATTTATCTTTCCCAGCCGTATATTGGCCGGCATGAACTGGCGCGCATTGCCGATGATACCCCAATGTATGAGTACAAATGTGAGCTGGAGGCAGCATCGATGTTTTCCCGTAATTCCAATGATGAGAGTCTGATTATCGGAGATTAATGCCAGCTGGAGGTCACTGAAGGAAAAGTTGTCTTAAATCAGGACGGGCCTGCTTTCTTTTACTATAATAACGCCTCGTTAAAGTCGCATATGCGGCTTTTTATCGCATATGTCATTGATATTTAATAAAAAATACGAATTTTAAATCTGGCAGGGTGACCCCTTATGGTTTGGACAAAGCACGATTATGAAGATATACCGGGCACTTATGTGTTCGACGGCAAGACTGCTCATGAATCCTACAACATCAACAAGATGCTCTTTACCTTTAACAAGGAAGAATGTCGTGATGAATTTGAGGCCGATCCGGTTGCTTATTGTGACAAATATGGCGTGACTGGCGACTTTAAGGAATGTGTCGTGCAGAAAGACTTTTTGAGAATGTTGCGCCTCGGCTGCAATATTTACTATATGGCAAAGATGGCAATTCCAAGAGGGACCTCGGTACAAGACGCCGGCGCAGCCTTTCAAGGTATTACTACTAAAGAATTTCAAGCCAAGCTGCAGGAACGAGCGGATGGCCTGATCGAGAAGCTGGAAAGCGCTGGAGGTTATTGGAATGGCTAAAATTATTGGAGGATTAACATCCTCACACATACCAGCAGTGGGTAATGCCATTGAAAACAATTTGCAGCAGGAACCTTATTGGAAGCGTTTCTTTGATGGTTACGAGCCAGCAAAAGAATGGCTGAAAAAAGCAGCGCCTGATGTGGTTATTGTGGTGTATAACGACCACGGCTTAAATTTCTTTCTGGATAAAGTACCAACCTTTGCATTGGGTTGTGCAGATATATATGAAAATGCCGATGAAGGCTGGGGACTAAAACCTCAGGCACCTTTCCCCGGAGACGCCGAATTATCCTGGCATATCGCTGAGTCCCTGGTTGAACAGGAATTTGATATATGTACCTGTCAGGAGATGTTGGTGGATCACGGTTTCGTAAATCCTCTGCGCGCTCTTTATGGCACGCTGAAAGAATGGCCGGTGAAAACTATCCCTCTGGCTGTGAATGTCGTACAGCATCCTGTACCGACTGCAGCGCGCTGTCTGAAGCTTGGACGTGCATTGGGTAAGGCAATCGAATCCTATCCGGAAGATACCCGCGTAGTTATATTTGGTACCGGCGGGATGTCTCATCAGTTACAGGGTGAACGTGCGGGTTTGATCGATGTTGATTTTGATATTGAATGCATGGATAAAATTGCTACGGAACCGGAATGGTTTACCCAGTTTTCCAATAGCGAAATTATGCGCAGAACTGGTACTGAAGGAATAGAAACCATCATGTGGCTGGTAATGCGTGGCGCATTACAGGACGATGCGAAACTTATCCATAAGCATTATCACGCGCCAATCTCTAATACCGGTGCCGGTGTAATGGTGCTGGAAAACCAGTATTAATTTATATTGGTAATAAAAAAACCGGAGTCTATCTCCGGTTTTTTTATTTTTTATTTACTCTGGAATGTAAAAACACCATCCCAGTCCGGCTCTGGCGGTGTTTTCTGGTATATCTTTATGCGCTCTCGAAATAATTCATAAAGTACTTTTGCTGATCCTTTCTGTATTGTTTCAATAATGTCCAGGGCAGAGTGCCACTCCTGCTTACGGTAACAGGAAAGCATTTCTTCAAAGCGCCCAACATCATCCATGATTTCGGCTGTGGCATTTTCTTTAAAGCCAATAAGCTCATACAGCCTGACGGGTTGCGCCTTGCCTTTTACCCGAACCAGGTCCAGCTCACGATAGATAAAACCGGCGCCTTGATTTTTCGTCTCTTCACTGACAATGATGTTGACACCATAAGTTTTTGTCAGAGACTCCAGTCGTGATGCCAGATTAACCGGGTCGCCAATAACGGTGTAATTTAGTCTGTTAGCAGAACCAAGGTTGCCTGCCACAACTTGTCCGGTATGCAGACCGATCCCGGTATTTAACAAGGGTAGATTTTGTTCAGCATTGATCTTGTTTAATGAGACAACTTTTTCATTGATCTGCAAAGCTGCACAAAGTGCATTGTATGTATCGCTGTCACTTTTTATCGGAGCGCCAAAAAGTGCCATCACGGCATCACCAATATACTTGTCGACAACACCATGATGCTGATCAATAGCAGCACTGACTTCTGTCAGGTAATTATTTAACAAGCTCAGAATTTTTTCAGGTGCTCTGCCTTCACAAAGTGTGGTGAAATCGCGAATATCGGAAAACAGAATAGTGACAATACGGGTTTCGCCGCCCAGTTTTACCTGGCCACTCATTAACTCATCGGCTATATCTTTGGAGACGACTTTGCCAAGCAAGTCTCTTACTTTTTCTTTCTCAGCAAGACCTGTCGCCATAGTATCAACCGAGTTTTCAAGCTTGCCGATTTCATCGTTGCGTTTGCTGCTCTGACTGACAGAATAATCCCCTTGTTCAATTTTATTGACCCGTTTAACCAGTGAAAGTACAGGTCTGCTAATTGAGCGACCCAGAAACATAGCCATTCCAAAGGAAAGACAAAGACCAAGCGCAAACAGCAAAATCAGGCGTTGCTCGAGTTCGCGGTAAGGTGCGAGGGCATCGGGGAGTGATTGCTGGATCAGAGCAATGAGATTAAGTTCGGGTCGTTCAACGAGAACGGTATTAAGAAACACAAATTCTTCATCAGCCAGATCAAGCATCCCTGTTGCCTGGGTATTAGTCGAGAACAGATTAAATTCGATGGCAAGTTCATCTGCCTGTATGGAAGATAAAGTTGTCGCCACTGGCCTGCCATTACCGCGCTCGTTGAGCTCAATAATAGAAACATCGGACGAGATAATTTCTACCAGGGAAGTAACGTAGTCGGTATCGATACGTTGTCCAACTATGATCCATCCATCGGTCAGGGGCGTGAGAATGGGGACAGCTACTATGTGATAAACAATGTCTCCAATAAGAATGAAGGAGCTGGTCTCATAGTTATCATCGTCTTCTGCATCTTCGAGCAAGTAGGTCCAGGGAAACTCTGTTTCTGGCGCATGTAACTGTAGTGTATCGGCCACCATCAGATAGTCATAATCCACTACCATTAACATATCTGCATTTTGCGTGCGTGCCAGCAGGTTTTCACTGACCGATAGCATGGTGTCAAAGTCACCGGTGTTATAGGCCGTACGAAAGGCAAAATCCAGGGCAAGGGCGCGAAAAGTTACTTTGAAATTCGCCTCACGCTCATTAATCAAGCGAATGAAAACTTCGCGTCCAACATCCAGGCTGTCATCTATAACGTCACGTGTATTGTTGTAGGTGCTGCGATTGACTGAGAAAAATACAGTACCCAGAATCAGCAAAAACAGAATTACCAGATAGGTAATTATTCGCGAGCGATAACTTTTGAACTGTAAATTTAACGGGGCAGGCATGATTTTTTATTGTTTGAAAGGGGTTCAATAATAACAGTTAATGGTAACTGCTGCCTGACCCTGACGGTGCTCTGCGGATGCGGCGATCGCGACCAAGGTTCAGTTCAATCTCAACAGATGCGGCGCCACTTTTGGGGATGCTGACTTGGTAAGTGCTAAACTGCTCATTACGCCGTGCACGTTCGTGCCAGATTTTAAATGTATATTCGCCTGGAGATAAATTGTTTATTTTTGCCAAGCCGCTGGCATTGCTTTTTGCCATCAAGTGGCTGTCGCCCACATAAATATAGCCCAACATCCAGTCGTGAATATTGCAGCCCACTACGGTAACCCCGGCCACGTCGAATAAAACCGGTTCAGTATCAGTGCCTGAGTAAAGCGGCAAGTCAAAACTTTTGTTGTCGGAAAAAGAATATACATGATGTTGTATGTCATCGTTGTTAGGGAATAAAACATAACTTCCCCTTACGATAGTGACCACGTTGCCAATAAATTCCTTGTCAACCTGATCCATCAGCCCCCTGTAATCCCAGTTATCTGGGACAGGGATTACAGGAGAGACAATTTCAATTATTGCATCTATAACGGGTTCACCATCGGCATTTCGAAAACTAACATCCAGGTCGCCAGCCAGCAGAGAAGAGCTTAACTGGATAAGTAGAATAACAAGAATAATTACCTTGTGATTCATTGCTTAAAACCTCTGATTCAGTTTGATCTGAAGAATATTGGCTGTATACGTATTATTCCCGTCTGTATCAGCAATTCTGCGTTCGATACTGGTACTGACAGAACTGTCGTTACCCAGAGGCCAGTTCCAGTCAATAACAAAGCCGTGAGAGGTGGCATCGACAAGATAGACCACATAATTCTGGCATGAATCACAAAGCTGATGATCCTGGGCAATAGCTTTGGAAAATGGGAAAAAAGCGGAACCAGGATTGGTGCTGGCATCTATTTCTCCATCCCGGTAGGTATAACGTGCAGAAATCATAGAGTTGTTGATCAAGGTGTAATCAATTGAAGCACTGAATTCATTATTACTTTGATTAAAGACATCACCGGAGATCGAATAAACATAAGGAGTGGCCTTTTGTTTGTCTGCACTGCGTTCTTCATGGGCCAAGCCGACTCTGGCATGCAGTGCCGGTGTAAAACGCTTTTCCAGATTGATGCCGGCACGGTAAAGCCAGCCATCCCTGAGGTCACTGTCAAAGTCCCGGTAATCTGCTCGCACAGAGACAGAAAAGCGGGGCGCATAAGCGCCCATTCCCATGCGCTGTATATACGACAGAGAGCTTCCTGCACTATGACGATTCAGTCCTCCACTGTTGTTGAATTGCACAAGCCCAAGATGTCCGCTGAGTAAAATAGATTTGCCGGTAGCAGGCACCCATAGTTTAGCGACGTTAAGGTTTCCGGCGAGGAAACTGTCATCAAAAATGTCGGTTTTACTGACAGCGTTGGGAATATTGTCGTTTGTAGCAACACTGAGATCACCATCAATTTCCACATTGGCGAGACAGGGCAGGGCAAATATAAACAAGACAAAAGGCAGCAATAATTTCATATATGTTTAATACTTGGGAATTAGCAGTAATTCCACCATTTTACCTGAAATGTTCTGGTAGCTGGTGGTAAGCAGTTAAGTTAATATTCAGCTCCGCTTAATAAGAGTGTTATTTTTTGATAGTACTTCATTATGCACAATAAAATATTTATGATTCTTGAGGATTGTTAACCATGTCACTTTCTCTGTACGCTTTTTCGATTCCGCTTCTAACCAGCAGTCTTGGTAGTCTTTCTGCTATTTTAAAGAAAGCACAATCTTATGCGCAGGAAAACAAAATTGAAGAAACTGTGTTGACCTCTGGACGACTATATCCTGATATGTTCCCGCTGAGCAGACAGGTCCAGATCGCCTGTGATATGAGCAAGGGCTGTGGGGCACGTCTGGCTGGAGTGGAGAACCCGGGCTTTGCTGATACTGAAACCAGCTTTGATGAATTGCTTGAACGAGTAAAAAAACAATCGATTTTCTGGAGAGCCTTTCAGAAAGTGAAATTAATACCTCTGCCAACAAGGCAATTAAATTTAAGGCAGGTCCCGCCGAGCTGGAATTTGTTGGTGAAAATTATGTGAGAGAGTGGGTATATCCCAATTTTTATTTTCATCTTACAACCGCTTATAACATCCTGCGTCATAATGGCCTGGCTATTGGTAAACTGGATTATCTGGGAATTGAGCCTCAAGCATAGTTAATATCTGCCAGTAACTGATTCAGATGATAAAATGCCGGACATTGATGTAGAATTTATAGAAAATATTTCGCAGCATTTAATTCAGGGGAAACATGATGACTGACAACTCAAATAATAATGAGAGTAAAAAAGACAATCATTCTTTCAATCGCCGGCAAATCCTTGGTAGTGCTATTACAATAGCGGGTGCTGCGGCTGGAGCAGGACTCGTGGGCAATGTTCAAGCACAGCCTGCGGGCGCAGTTGCTCGTCCAATACCCCCTGAATTTGAGACACCACAGCTGTTTCGGCTGGAATCAGATGTGCATGATTGCCAGGTGACCGGGAAAATTCCTGATGACTTGAACGGTGCCTTTTACCGGGTTGGTCCGGACGCGCAATATCCCATGAATCCGAACAATATTCCTTTTGATGGTGAAGGGCATGTCAGCATGTTTCGCATCAAGGATGGCCGAGCGGACTACAAAACCCGCTATGTAAAAAATGATCGCTGGAAGGCGCAGGACGAGGCGGGAAAAATTCTTTTTCCCATGTACCGCAATCCTTATATGGATGACCCCAGTGTTGCCGGACTCAGTCGCAGTACTGCCAACACCCATATTATCAATCATGGAAATTACCTGCTGGCACTGAAGGAAGACAGTCCTCCTGCTGCGATGGATCTTCTGACTCTGGAAACTATTGAGCCTAATTTTACTTTTGGCGGAAAGCTGCCCAGTCAGACATTTACGGCGCATCCAAAAATAGATTCGCGCACCGGCAATATGGTGGCTTTTGGTTATGAGGCCACCGGCTTTGGTAGTGATGATGTCAGCCTGTTTGAGTTTACTCCCCAGGGTAACCTTGTCTGGAATGCCATGGTGAAGGTGCCTTATGTCGGTATGCTGCATGATTTTGCCGTTACCGAAAACTATATTGTGATCTATGTAATTCCCATGGTGATTGATCGTCAGCAGATTCAGGAAGGAGGGATTCACTGGGCCTGGAATGATTCAGAGCGTACGCATTTTGGTGTGGTACGCCGCGATGGCGATGGCAGTGATATGCGTTGGTTTACCGGACCGACCCGCAGTGCAACCCATGTGATGGGTGCATTTGAAGATGGCGGCAGGGTTTATGTTGATGTGGAAATGTCAGAGTCAAATCCTTTTCCTTTCATGCCGATGCAGGAAGGGAAATCCTGGGATCCGATTCGTGGCACCAGTTACATGACTCGATTATCTGCGAATATGAATAATCGCAATATATCGGGTTATGACATTGAAAGGCTCTATGATTACACCGGTGCCTTGCCGCGTCAGGATGATCGATATAACACGGCGTCTTATCGATATGGCTTTCTGGGGACTCGTGATAAAGATGCGGCAAATCCCCGTCAGGCCAACGCAGGTTATATCCGCATGGATCACTCTAACCGCTCCACTGTATTCTGGGATGCAGGTGCCGGGACGTCTCTGGCAGAATGCTGTTTCGCACCGAAACGTGATAATGCAAGAGAAGGGGAAGGGTATCTGATGGGGGTGGCTACACGCCGTAATGAAGAAGGTCGAGGCGATCTGGTTATTTTGGACGCAGAGCATCTTGAAGATGGCCCGGTAGCGGTGGTGCATTTGCCGATCAGGGCAACAGGGCAGATTCACGGCTGGTGGGTTCCTGAATCACAGATGCCTTCTGCGTAAAAACAGATAAAAGGTACAAGGTAAAAGGTACAAGTAACAAAATGCCGAAGGATCTTCTCTTCGGCTTTTTTATGCAATTTAAAGAGAGAGGTAAGTTATGAAAAAGCTGGTTATGGCAATTTGCTGTATTGGATTTGCAAACTTGTCCTATACGCAAAATGATGTGCTGTGCGAGGCGCTGGTGAATTATTCGCTAAATGGCAGTAATCTTGAAATTACTGACGCAGAATGGTTTGAAGAACGGTCTCTACCAGGAAGTTTTAATGGCCCCGGTATTAATTTACCGCCCCATTGCCATGTTGAAGGTGTCATTGATCGCCGTATTGGAGTGAATGATGTGGAATACGGCATTCGCTTTGCCCTGAATCTCCCTGCCAACTGGAATGGCCGGTTTTTATTCCAGGGAGGAGGTGGCCTCAATGGCTCGGTTGCTGAACCGCTTGGTGCGCAGGGAACTGGTGGTAATCCCGGATTACTGCAAGGATTTGCTGTTGTCAGCAATGATACCGGGCATCAGGCTCAAGGCCCCTTTGATGCGAGCTTTTTTGATGACCAGGAAGCAACACTAAATTTTTATTACAAGGCTAATCCTAAAGTAACTGAAATCTCGAAGCAGATAATAAATGCCTATTATGACGAGGATATTGCTTACAGCTATTTTGTGGGTTGTTCAACAGGCGGCAGGGAAGGTATGTTGATGACTCAACGCTATCCCGATTATTTTGATGGTGTGGTAAGCGGCGCGCCGGCAATGCGTACCAGCGCTTCCAATCTGGGTATTCGCTGGGTCGGTGTACAGCTTAATCAGGCCGCCGACCGTGATGGTAACGGGCTGCCACTTGCCGGTCCCATGCTTACAGAAACTGAAAGACAGCTGCTTATTAATTCCCTGATGGCTCGTTGTGATGGACTCGATGGGGCGCAGGACGGTTTGTTATTTAATACTCAAGCCTGTGATTTCGATCCTCGGCAGATTGCCTGTGGTAACGGTGATTTTGGCAGTAGCTGTCTGCCGCCAGCAAAGGCAGAAGCTATCCATATGGCCATGCAGGGACCAACAGATTCTCGCGGCGTCCAGGTATATCCGGGCTTTCAATATGATCCAGGCATGGATGATCAAGGATTTATTGGAGGCATATTGAACAGCTCAAATAATCCACCCGAAGGCCCGGGCTCAACTGGCGTACTGGAATTTGATGTGGATGGTGCTGTAATTGAAGCTTCTCGACAACATTTGGTAATGGGTGAAAGTACTTCTGTAATGATGAGTAGTTTTGCCGATGGTGGTGGCAAACAGATTTTCTATCATGGTGCTGCAGATCCCTGGTTCTCGATTAATGAAACCATTCGTTACTACAACGAGATGGCCGAATTTAACGGTGGTCTTGAAGTGGTCAGTAACTGGAGCAGAATGTTTCCTGTGCCGGGCATGGCACATTGTGCAGGCGGAGATGAGACGCTTGATTCTTTTGATATGTTGTCGGCGATAGTTGACTGGGTAGAAAATGATGAGGCACCAGAGCAGGTTATTGTCACTGGTACAAGCATGCCAGGAGTAAGTAGGCCACTTTGCCCATGGCCATCCTATCCGCAATACGATGGTAGTGGCGAGATAAATGACGCGGAAAATTTCAGCTGTCAGGAGCCACAATAGTATGAAAATTTTAGTAACAATATTGCTGTTTTGCAGCTGTTTTCCATTGTCTTTATATGGACAGAGTACAGACGACCGCTTGCAGGCAGAGTTTGTTTTTGAAGTACGTGCCGAGCTCAGTGCGCCAGAAGTGATTGGAGAATCCAGTGATGGTATACGTCAGGCTATTCCGATTACCGGTGGTGATTTTTCAGGACCGGATATCCAGGGCGTAGTGCTGCCAGGCGGAGCTGACTATCAGACGACAAGATCGGATGGCGTCACTGAAGTACATGCTGTCTATATGATTCGTACCAATGATGGTGCTCTCATCAATGTAGTGAATGATGGAATAATTGTACCCGGAGAAAATGGCTCAGCATCCTATATTAGAACGACGCCTCGATTTAAGGCACCCCTTGGTAAATATGAGTGGCTCAACAAAACAGTTTTTCTCAGCAATCTGGTGGTGAAACCAGAGCGTCCTGGTATGGTTTTTGTGCGTGTCTACAAGGTGCTGTGAACGGAATTATCAAGCTGCGTGATAGACAAATATTTGCAAGGGGATTAAGCTGACCTTGACCCCTTCAGCAGTACTTGTTCATCAAAGAGGTGCTGGAAAGATGAAATTTTTATACTCAACTTTAAGCCTGCTGCTGGCTTTACACTTCCCGTTCTTTGTTTTTGGCCAGGCAATGACCGTAATTGGTGGCGATAGAAAAGCACAGGAATGTTTTGATAATGCCGAATATGCAGCAAAAAAATTGCCCGGTATAAGCAGATCCTTGCAAGAGCCGTGTGATTTTGCGCTGGAGTATAGCTCTATAAGTCTTGCTGACAGAGCAGCAACCTATGCTAACCGGGGTATCATTCTGGCAGCTAACCAGGAGCTGGATGCAGCGATGTCAGACTATGAAAAGGCTATGAAACTGAGGCCATCAACAGCAGAAATCTACGTTAATCGTGGCAATGCCTATTTTCTAAATCGGGACTATGGGATGGCACTGGAAGATTATGAAGCGTCAGTGGCGTTAGGGATTCGTCAATTGCATTTTGTTCAATACAACATGGGAATGACCTACGAAAAACTTGGCAACGATGCAGCAGCAGAAAAGATGTTTCGCAGTGCGCTTGAAATCGAACCAGGCTGGGAGCTTGTAGAGAACCGTTTGTCGCTTTTGCTGGAGCGTTTACAGGAAGACAGGCAAAGCCAGAACGATTAATCCAAAGCAGGGCTTTATGGACTTGTCTTAATTCTTTTTCGCGTATTTTTGAATGCGCTGGTTGAGCACATCGCCGATATAAACATTTTCAAATTCATCGACCACCATCAGATGACCTTCCCCGAATTCACCATTGCCACTGCCCGGGCGTCCAAGTGCTCCAATAATATTACCTTCCATATCCACTTTGGCCCATTCCCCGTCAAAACCTGAAGTCATATAGATAAAACCATCATGTAGATAGAGGCCACAGACCATGGCATTAAATTGCAAATGTCTGAGGTAATTGCCTTCAGTGTCAAAAATCTGAATACGGAAATTCTCTCTATCGGCAACATAAATATTGTCTTGATCGTCTATCTGAATAGCATGAGCAACAACAAACTGACCAATGGCTTCACCGCGTGATCCCCACTGGCGAATAAAATTACCCTCTGAATCAAATTTAAGCACTCTGGGTTCGCCCCGACCATGTCCCTGAGCGACATACAGATTACCCTGACTATCCCAGGCAAGATCATTAGGCTGATCAAAAAAGTGATCGCCAGCGGCCTCATCCCAGATACCAGATTCCCCTTGTGTACCCAGACGCATAAGTTCATTACCATTTTTATCGAATTTGACCACTAAATGACCGAAGGCGTCGGTTGCCCATAGGTTATCGTCTTCATCGACATGCAAGCCATGGGAAAAAGCGAAAAATTCTTTTGGGCCAAATTGACGCAGAAAATTCCCTTCGGAATCAAATTCAAGAAAGGGATATTCGCCACGATGCAAAGCGACAATGTTTTTTTCACTATTGATGTCCAGGCCAGATACTCCTGCAAAACCAAGTCCTTCAGGAAAATTGAAGGCTTCACTTACATCTACTGCCTGATAATCAGTGAGTTCATAGGCATTCAGGGGAATTAAAGGCCGATCCGGACGCTGAGCCAGCACAGGTGAGGCCACCACCACTGAAAGCAGGCTAAGTGCTAATGTAGAGATGAGTAGTCGTTGCATAAAAATTCTCCGGATCGTAGTTACAGGTTGTGGAGTAAAACCAAGAAAGAAATATAACCACATCCTGTATCTATGGGGAAGACGCAATATTTAATCTGTAGGCTCAGCTTGAGTAATGGATAGGGGTGAATTATTCTGCAATTATTGAAGAAAAGTGAACCAAGGGACAAAAAGACACAAGTAAGATGGCTAAAGAGATGGCTAAAGAGATTGATAATTGTCTGAAATGCAGCAGAAAAATTTTGCCAAGCATTTCCAATCGCTGCTTGTATTGCGGTGCAGGTTTACCTGAGACTCATCATTTGACCCAGCAAGAAAAAAACCGTGTGCTGTCAGAGAAAATGGAACAGTTCAAGAGAAATGAGGACAATGCCGAGCATATAATAAGTGCTATGCGACGTGATTTTGCCATTCCGGAAAAGAAATTATCGCGTAAGAAACGCCAGGAACTTAACGCACAAA
>Ga0115566_10001699_pt1 | contig 18660 bp, 20 predicted proteins | sample COGITO_mtgs_1204_3_FD_87173 | JGI IMG/M metagenome (GOLD analysis project Ga0115566, IMG submission 87173) | Pelagic marine microbial communities from North Sea - COGITO_mtgs_120405 | ecosystem: Environmental > Aquatic > Marine > Epipelagic | place: Germany:Helgoland, sampling site Kabeltonne...
AAAAACTAAGATTGGAGAGTTTAATAAAATAATAATTAATTCAGGAGAGCAAAACAAGAATATAGATACTTGTTTAAAAATATGGGATAACCTTAATATTTATAATGCAGATAGAAAATCCTTGTTAATTAATTTGGGTGGAGGTGTTCTTACTGATATGGGCGGATTTGTCGCTTCAACATACTTAAGGGGGATAACTTTTATTAATATACCTACTACATTACTTGGAATGGTAGATGCTTCTCATGGAGGAAAGACTGGTGTTGACTTCAAGTTATTAAAGAATCAAATAGGTGTGTTCAGTGACCCATCAGAAGTAATTTTAGATAGTGATTATCTTGATACTCTTTCTAAAGATGAGTTTCTAAATGGTTATGCAGAGGTGTTTAAGCATAGTTTACTTACTAGTAAAAAAGAGCTAAATTTTAATTCTTTATTAAAATTAGATTTTTATAAAGATGTAACCTTTATAATTGAGAAATACTCTGAAATTAAAAAAGAAATAGTGGAGTCAGATAAATTTGAATCTAATCAACGAAAGGTTCTTAATTTAGGACATACCATAGGTCATGCTGTAGAGTCATATTCTTATATGACATCTAGCTTTAATGAGCTTAAACATGGGGAGGCCATTATAGTAGGGCTTATAACTGAATTATATATTTCTCACAAGCAGCTAAATTTTCCATTAGAAGATTTAGAAAATATAAAGAAAACTTTTTCTGAATATTTTAATACTGTAACGTTCTCTGATAAGGATATTGAGCATATACATGATCTCATGATTTATGATAAAAAAAATGAAGGAGATAAGGTTAACTTTGTACTCATGAAAAATATAGGAACTCCTGTTGTTGATCAACAAATAACGAAAGAACTTTTTATAGAATCATTTAGATTTTACAGCAAGAGTTTATAATTCGTTAAATATACTCTTCATTAATCTTTTCTTGTCATTTATACTTTCCTCTAGTGATATCATAGTTTCAGTTCTTAGGACTCCTTCAACATCATCAATAGAAAAAATAATTCCTCTAGCGTGCTCGGTACCTTTAGCTCTAATTTTAAGAAATATATTATATTTTCCAGTAGTTATATGTGCAACTGTTACATATGGTTTTTTCCTTAGCTCTTCAATTATTTCATATGTTCTTCTTGATCTATCAATTAAAACACCTATATAGGCAATGAAATTATATCCAAGCATTTTATAGTCCAACGTTAGTGAAGAGCCTTTTATAATTCCAGTATCCTCCATTTTTTTGACTCTTACATGTACAGTCCCTGCAGATATTAGTAGTCTTTTTGCTATATCTGTAAATGGTGTTCTAGTATTATCTATTAAAATATCAAGTATTTTTCTGTCAACGTCGTCTAATTTTTGCATAATGGTTTGATTGGTTAATTACAAAACTATTAAATTTTTAATTTTTTACTAAAGCTTTACTCAATAATTAAAACATAAAGACACTTTATTTCAACCCTTTATATGAATAAACTTTAATTTATATATGTTTTTTTTTGTTTTTTTACATTTGTTTCTTATGTTTACAATTGTGAACATGATAAAATGAAAATACTATAAATCAATAACTTATATAAGATAATAAAAGTAAAAGATGAATAATAAAGACATACTAAAAAGAATAAAAAAAATAATTGAGGATAACAATCTAACTAACTCAGAATTTGCTGACAAAATAGGTGTACCTAAATCTAGTATCTCTCACCTACTCTCTGAAAGAAATAATCCAAGTCTTGATATTGTCTCAAAAATTTCAAGCACTTTTAATGATATTACATCTGATTATCTAATATTTGGTCAATCTCATCAAGAAAATACCTCACCAGACGTCCCTGGTGATCTTTTTTCAGAGAAAGACATAGATATTACTCAAGATTCTGTTAAAGAATCTAATAATAAGGTTAAATCGATTATTATTATCTACGAAAACAATAAATTTGAGCAAATTGATAAACTCTAGAATGAAAAAAGTAATTATTCTATCCCTACTTCTAACCTCCTGTTATTCTGTTGAAAGAAATTGTTTAGATTTCAAAACTGGTGTTTTTGAATTCTCAACATCAATTAATGATTCTATAGTCAAATCAAAATTTACACGAACTAATGAATTTGAAATTGAAATGTATAATGGAATTGAGGATTCATCTACAATAACCTGGGTAAATAACTGTGAATTTTTATTAACCAAAATTAATCCAAGGACCAACCAAGAAAAAAGACCTATTAGAATTAAGATACTTAGAACATATGGAGAGAAATATGATTTCGAGTATTCACAGGTTATTGATGCTCAAAAAATAAGCAGAGGATCAGTTACAAAAATTTCTGAATAAAATTAGTCTAAAGGAATTAACTTATAATCGTATAACCTTTCAGCTACAAGTATATCACTATTGTATTCTCGAAGAGAATGAATAAGACCATCTTTAAATTTAAATATCCAAACATAGTTATTATCGTACTCTCCATTTTTACCTTCAGCATCTCCAATCTGAATAATTGCCACTCCATTTTCATCTGAGATTGAATCTACAGTTTTAAGAATTATTCCGTTAGGAAGAATCGCCGGTATAATATTTGCAAAATATTCATCAAATAGATTTTCTTTATTCCATATTTTTCCACCCTGCTCTATTACACCCATCCAAGCAAAAGTAAAATCATCATGCAATAGTGATTTTGCTTTTTCGGGATTAGTTATTATGTTATCGAGAAAAGTTTGAGCATTTGCTGAATTATCCATGGACTTGTCATTGATTGAACAAGATGTCAATAGGATTAATAAACTTATAAGTAGAATTTTTTTCATTTTAAAAATTTAATTTTGTTTGATTTTCCTCACTATCATTAGAGACTTGTTCCTCATCATTAACTTCAATCTCATCAATTTTTTTAACTCTTTTTTCAATAGAATTCTTTTCCCTGTAGGAAACCTTTCTAATACTGTACTTAGTAACAATATTACCTTTAGAATCTCTGCCTTTTATAGCTAAGTCTGCAAAATCATAATCCCATTTAGTCTTTTTAATTGAAGCACGCTTTCTTAAGTGAATAGTAACTACATCTGCAATGCCCTTAGTATTTGCGCTAAAATACAGAACTTCTGAACTTTCCTTTCCTTGAGTTAAATTATATTCTTTATCCCTAATCACTCCAGAGATCTTAAATCTTTTCATAAATGAAGTACCATTCTTTCCGTCTCTATAAATTAAATTATACGTTTTCTCCTTAAAGTCTGAATTAAACAAAGAAACATGAAGAATATCTTTACCTATGAACACTTTACTATCAACTTTTACAACCTTCATTATTCCATCTTTAGTAAAAACAATTACATCATCTAAATCAGAGCAATCTGATATATATTCATCTTTTTTTAACGAGGTTCCTATAAATCCTTCCTCTTTATTCACATAGAGCTTTTGATTTTTTATCGATATTTTCTTTTTATCTAGGTCATCAAACTCCTCTATTATAGTTTTCCTCTTTCTTTCTTTTCCGTAATGTTTTTTAAGATGAGTAAAATACTGAATTGTATAATCAATTATATGATTAAGATTATTTTTAACCTCCTCTATGTTAATCTCAATATTGTTAAGCTTCTCCTTAACTTTATTAAGATCAAATTTTGAAATTTTTCTAATTGGAATTTCAGTTAATTTTTTTATATCCTCTACAGATACTTCCTTTTTAAGATTCTTCTTAAAAGGTTCTAAACCTTTATCAATAGTATCTATAACTTCATCCCAGGTTGTTTTCTCTTCAATATCTCTATATATTCTTTTTTCAATAAAAATTCTTTCAAGTGATATAGTATGCCATTGACTCTCCAATTCATTTAATTGAATTTCTAATTCCTTCTTTAATAATCCCTTAGTGTTATCAGTTGATGTCTTAAGTATCTCTCTAACTCCAATAAATTCAGGCTTATTATCTGATATAATACAACATAAAGGAGATATAGATACTTCACATTGTGTAAAAGCAAATAGAGAATCTATGCTTTTTTGCATTGATGCTCCTGAAGGTAAATAAACAAGAACTTCTACATCTGAGGAGGTGTTATCTTCAATCTTTTTAATCTTGAGTTTTCCCTTCTCTGAAGCTTTAATAATTGATTCTATCAATGATGCAGTAGTAGTACCATAGGGTATCTGTTTAATTATGATTGTATTTTTATCATATTTTTCAACCATAGCCCTAACTTTAACTCTCCCTCCTCTATTTCCATCATTATAATTTTTTATATCTATACTTCCCCCAGTTTGAAAATCAGGATAAAGCTTAAAACTTTTTCCTTTAAGGTGTTTTATGCTTCCATCTATTAATTCATTGAAGTTATGAGGTAAAATCTTGGTTGAAAGACCCACTGCTATACCCTCTGCTCCTTGGGCTAACAATAAAGGAAATTTAACAGGTAAATGAACTGGTTCTTTTTTTCGTCCATCATATGAAAGTTGCCAATTGGTAGTCTTTGGGTTAAAAACTACTTCTAAAGCAAATTTTGATAGTCTAGCCTCTATGTATCTTGAAGCAGCAGCTTTATCACCAGTGTAGATATTACCCCAGTTTCCTTGCATATCAATTAAAAGTTCCTTTTGCCCAACTTGAACTAACGCATCTGATATACTTGCATCACCATGAGGATGATATTGCATTGTATGACCAACAACATTAGCAACCTTATTATACCTTCCATCCTCTAGATCAAACATAGAATGTAGGATTCTTCTCTGTACAGGTTTTAAACCATCCATTAAATCTGGGACAGCTCTTTCCAGAATAACATAAGAGGCGTAATCAAGAAACCACTCCTTGTACATTCCTCCAACTTTAATTAAAGAATTTAAATCTTCAGTATTTATATTTTCTTCATTCTCAATCATTCGTATTCTCATTTATAATATCTAATTCAACTTTTAAATTATCAATAATAAACTGTTGTCTATCTGGAGTATTCTTTCCCATGTAGAATTTTAATAGCTCTTCAATTGTGGTAGACTTATCAATAATTACAGGGTCTAGTTTTATATCATCACCTATAAAATTTTTAAACTCATTTGGAGAAATTTCTCCCAGAACTTTGAATCTAGTAATCTCAAATTTACTCTTGGAGGAATTTAAGATTTCATTTTTTTCAGCTTCACTATAACAATAATTAGTTTTGTCTTTATTCCTTACTCTAAATATTGGGGTTTGGAGAATATATAAATGACCATTCTTTATTAACTCAGGAAAGAACTGTAAAAAGAAAGTTATAATTAGTAGTCTAATATGCATTCCATCTACGTCGGCATCTGTTGCAATAACTATATTGTTATACCTAAGATCTTCCATGCTGTTTTCAATATTTAAAGCAGCCTGAAGTAAATTGAATTCCTCATTCTCGTAAACTATTTTTTTAGTCATTCCAAAAGAATTCAACGGCTTACCTCTTAAACTAAATACAGCTTGGGTATTAACATCTCTAGATTTAGTAATAGAACCACTTGCAGAATCACCCTCCGTAATAAAAATAGTGGACTCAAGTCTTTTATCTTTCTTTAATTCATTAAGATGAACTCTACAATCTCGTAATTTTTTATTGTGAAGGTTTGACTTTTTAGCTCTTTCTCTAGCTAGCTTTCTTATACCAGACAACTCCTTTCTTTCTCTCTCTGCTTGAATTATTTTATTCTGAATTGATTTAGCAATTTCAGGATTTTTATGTAAATAGTTATCAAGTTTTTCTTTAACAAAATCATTAATAAAAACTCTAACTGATTTTAAACCTTTACCCATTTCCGTTGAACCTAGTTTTGTTTTTGTTTGAGACTCAAAAATAGGTTCCATTACTTTAATGCTTACTGCAGATATTATTGATTTTCTTATATCAGAGGTTTCATAATTCTTAGTAAAAAACTCTCTAATAGTCTTAACAAAAGCTTCTCTAAAAGCTGACAGATGCGTACCCCCTTGAACAGTATACTGACCGTTAACAAAAGAATAATATTCCTCACTATATTGGGTTCTAGAGTGAGTTATAGCAACCTCGATATCATCACCTTTGAGATGAATTATAGGATATAAAAAATCTTGAACATTAGATTGATCTTCAATTAAATCTTTTAACCCAAACTCAGATCTAAACTTATTTCCATTAAGTTTTATTGTTAGTCCTGGATTTAAATAAACATAGAACTTAATCATTTTTTCTACATATTCCAGTCTATACTTATAGTTTTTAAATATTGTATGATCTGGCTTGAACTCTACATAAGTTCCATTTTTCTCATCACTTTTATTTAGAGTTTCATTCTTTAATATTCCAATTTGAAAATCTGCTAATTTAGTTTTACCATCTCTAGTTGATGAGACAATAAATGAAGAGGATAGTGCATTTACCGCCTTAGTACCTACTCCGTTTAAGCCAACTGATTTTTTAAATGCTCGAGTATCATATTTTCCACCAGTATTCATCTTTGATACAACATCTACAACCTTACCAATAGGAATTCCTCTACCAAAGTCCCTTACAGATACATTATCATCATTAATAATTATATCAATAACTTTTCCTTCTCCCATAACAAATTCATCCACACAATTATCAATGACCTCTTTAAGTAAAACATAGATACCATCATCAGGAGAAGAACCATCTCCAGATTTTCCAATATACATACCAGGTCTTAGCCTAATATGTTCTCTCCAGTCGAGAGATTTGATGTTTTCTTCAGTATAATTTGATGTGGTTGCCATTTTTATAAATATACTAAATGTTAAATCTAAAGTGCATTATATCACCATCTGAAACTATATATTCTTTGCCTTCTAGTCTCATTTTACCTGCTTCTTTTACTTTTGATTCAGATCCAAATTCAACATAATCATCATAACTAATAACTTCAGCACATATAAATCCTTTTTGGAAATCAGTATGGATTTGTCCAGCTGCATCATAAGCTGAATCTCCAATTTTTATTGTCCATCCCCTAACCTCTTTTTCTCCTGCAGTGAAATAACTATGCAGATTTAAAAGCTTGTAGGATGCTCTAATCAGTTTATTGGAACCGGATTCATCAAGTCCTAAATCATCTAAAAAAAGTTTTTTCTCATCGATTGAATCTAATTCATTTATTTCAGATTCAATTTTAGCTGATATTATTATAATTTCACAATCTTTATTTTCGATTTCTTTCTTTACTTGATCTACATAATCATTGCCAGAAATAACATCATTCTCACCTACATTACAAACATATAGAATAGGTTTAAAGGATATCAATTCTAGAGGTTTAATAAATTCATCAACTTGCTCATCTGAATAATCACTTTTATTTAATGAAACATTCTCTAGTTGTAATTTTACTTTTTCTAAAACTTCGATTTCTTTTTTAGATTCATTACCTCCAGATCTAAGAGTCTTTTTAACTTTATCTAACCTTTTATCGACTACCTCTATATCCTTTAGTATCAGTTCATATTCAACAACCTCTTTATCAGACATAGGATTTATTTTTCCGTCTACATGAATAATATTTGGATCATCGAAGCATCTTAAGACATGAATTATTGCATCAGTTTCCCTAATATTTGACAAAAACTTGTTTCCTAAACCCTCTCCTTTACTTGCCCCTTTTACTAAACCAGCAATATCAACAATTTTAACATTAGTGGGAATTAGTTTTTCAGGACTAATTAATTCAGTCAACTTATCAAGTCTTAAATCAGGAACATTAACAATACTAACATTTGGATCAATAGTACAGAATGGATAGTTCTCACTCTGAGCTTTGCTCTGGGATAAACAGTTAAAAAGAGTTGATTTACCTACATTGGGTAATCCTACAATACCTACTTTCATCTATTATTCATGCATAAATTTCTGTTTTGACAAAAGTTCTTTCTCTGTCTCAACATTATTATCATCTGGAACACAACAATCAACAGGACAAACAGCAGCACATTGAGGTTCTTCATGGAACCCTTTGCACTCTGTACATTTATTAGGGACTATAAAAAAGAATTCATCAGAAATAGGATTATTGATTATATCAGAGTTAACTTCATCACCATTTGGCAATACAACATCTCCTTTAAGATTAGTTCCTTTACTGTAATTCCATTTTTCTTGACCTTCATAAATAGCTGTATTAGGGCACTCTGCCTCACAGGCACCACAATTAATACATTCGTCTGTTATTATTATCGCCATTTTAATTCTCTGCAAAAATAAGATGTATTGTTTAATCTTTGTTAACAATTTTTACATAATTTAAAATTAGTGTAATTGATTATTGAATCTAAGTTTAGATATTTGCAAATATTTATGAATAAAAAAGTTCACAATTTCAGTGCTGGCCCTTCAATTCTGCCTGATAAAGTATTCCAACAAGCATCATCTGCTATTAAAGATTTTAATAATTCAGGACTTTCTATTTTAGAAATTTCACATAGAAGTAAAGATTTTATGGAAGTTCTAGAAGAAGCTAGATCTACAGCTCTAGATATAGCTGAACTAAATAAGGATGAATATTCATGTTTATTTCTTCAAGGTGGAGCAAGTCTTCAATTTTTAATGACTGCATATAATTTCTTAAACCACAATGCAGCATATATTAATACAGGAAGTTGGTCAACTAAGGCAATTAAAGAAGCTAAAATGTTTGGAAATGTTTCTGAAATTGGTTCTTCTGCCGATAAAAATTTTAATTATATCCCTAAGGATTTAAGTTTAAATGAATCTTTTGATTATTTACATTTAACCTCTAACAATACCATATTTGGAACACAGTTTCATTCTTTTCCTGATTCCGAATATCCTCTTTTTGCAGATATGAGTTCAGATATTTTTTCAAGAAAAATTAATTTTTCAAAATTTGATTTAATATATGCAGGAGCTCAAAAAAATCTAGGTCCTGCTGGTGTAACCATGGTTTTAATTAAAAAAAGTCTATTTAAAAACATTATTAGAGAAGTACCATCAATGCTTAGTTATAAAATACATGTTGATAAAGACAGTTCTTTTAACACTCCTCCTGTATTTCCAATCTATTGCGTATTATTAAATCTTAGAATGATAAAAAATGATGGCCTTGATAATATAGGGGGAAATAATAATCTTAAATCAGAATTGATTTACAAGGAAATAGATACCAACAAATGCTTTTCAGGATTTTCAAATGTTGACGATCGAAGTCAAATGAATGCAACATTCAATCTCAATGATGGATTTAACGGAGAGTTGTTTAACGAAATATGTAAAGAAAATAATATTTCAGGTATTAATGGACATAGGTCTGTAGGTGGCTATAGAGCATCTATATATAACGCTCTTCCTATTGACAGTATAAACTTATTAATTAAATGTATGAAGGAATTTGAATCAAACTATAATTAACTATGAAAATACTAGCAAATGACGGAATATCTGAATCTGGAAAAAATAAATTAGAAGAATATGGTTTTGACGTAGACCTGACCAAAGTCTCTCAGGAACAACTTGTTGATTATATCAATAATAATTCAGTTTCTGGTTTATTGGTTAGAAGTGCAACTCAAGTTAGAAAGGATATTATTGATAATTGTAAATCATTAAAAATTATTGGAAGAGGTGGAGTCGGAATGGACAACATTGATGTTGAGTATGCTAAATCAAAAGATATTCATGTCATAAACACTCCTGCTGCATCATCAAAATCTGTTGCAGAACTTGTTTTTTCTCATTTATTTGGTTGTGTTAGATTTCTTCATGAGTCAAATAGATCTATGCCTCTTGAAGGTGACTCAAAATTTAAAGATCTCAAGAAGGCTTATGCTAAGGGAACTGAGCTTTCTGGAAAGACACTTGGAATTATTGGCTTTGGAAGAATAGGTCAAGAAGTTGCTAAAATTGGACTTGGAATTGGAATGAATGTTATTTTCTATGATAAGTTTAATAAAGAAGCTAATTTAAAATTAGACTTTTTTGATGGTCAAAATATATCTTTTAAACTTTCATCATCATCTTTTGAGGATTTATTAAAAGATTCAGACTTTATAAGTGTTCATATACCAGCATCAGATAAATATTTATTTGACTCAAAAGAGTTTTCTCAAATGAAGGATGGGGTTGGCATTCTTAACCTATCAAGAGGTGGAATCCTAAATGAAGAGGAACTAATTAAAAGTATCGAAACAGGTAAAGTTTCATTTGCAGGTATTGATACATATGAAAATGAACCTAATCCAAGTATTAAGGTTCTAATGAATTCTAACATTTCTCTAACACCTCATATTGGTGCTGCTACAAGTGAAGCACAAGATCGAATTGGTGTTGAGTTAGCAGATAAAATAAATGATATTTTAGGATGATGAAAAGACTCAAAGAAAGATGGGGAATTACATCCAACTTTCAGATAATAATAATTTTTATTGTTTTTGCAATAACTGGTTCTACTAGTGCTTATTTTTCTGGACCACTAACTGATTATATTATTGGAGTTGATAGTAATCTTAATCCATTCTTTAAGTTTATTATTAGGATAATAGTATTAACGCCTATTTATCAAGTCTTACTTCTTTTCTTTGGATATATTTTCTTTCAATTTAATTTCTTCTTCAAGTTTGTTAAAAAATTTCTAAGTTTTTTTGGTTTTGGATTTCTATTCAGAGATTAAATCACTAAAACTTAATCTTAATTTAGCAAGCTTTGGATTTATAACTGCCTGACAGTATGCATTACCAGGGTTTTTTGCAAAGTAATTGTGGTGATAATCTTCTGCAATATAAAAATCTGATAATTCGTTCACTTCTGTTACAATCTTATCATTAAAAACACCCTTCTTTTCAAGCTCTTGTATATAATCAACTATACTAGGTCTTTCATTTGAATCGCAAAAAATTGCAGACCTATATTGTGTTCCTACATCTGCACCTTGTCTGTTTATAGAAGTAGGATCATGAATTACAAAGAATATATTTAATATTTGTGAAATATTAATATCATCATTATACTCTACTTTAATTACTTCAACATGATTCGTATAACCTTCGCATACCTCTTCATATGTTGGATTTGGGTTTTTTCCACCCATATAACCTGGTGTTACTGAAATTATTCCTTTAATTTTTTTATAAACTGACTCAATACACCAAAAGCAACCTCCACCTAAATATATGACACTATTCATTTTCAATTTTTAAACTAAAAGATTTATATTGTAAAAGTATGGAAATCTTACTATCAGCTAAAGGTATTTCAAAATCTTTTCAAGGAAAAAAAGTTCTTGATAATATAAATATTGAAATAATGAAATCAGAGGTTGTAGCAATTACTGGTTCTTCAGGTGCTGGTAAAACAACTTTATTGAATATTCTAAGTACACTAGACAAACCAGATAACTCTGATAAGTCATCTTTAGTTATTTCTAATCATGATGTTTTTAGTTTAAATAATAATGATCTATCTAAACTTAGAAATGAAATGATTGGCTTTGTTTTTCAGTTTCATGAATTAATTCCAGAACTAAATATTTTAGAAAATGTTTGTCTACCAGGATGGATAAAGAAAGATACTGAAGTTGAAACTAAAGCTAAAGACTTGTTGAATTACTTTGGATTAATTGATTTAATTGATAAAAAACCTTCTACTCTCTCAGGTGGAGAAAAGCAAAGAGTTGCTATAGCTAGGTCATTGATAAATGATCCAAATATTATTTTTGCAGATGAACCAACAGGTAATCTTGACTCAAATAATTCTAAAATTCTATTTGATTTATTTTTTAAGTTAAGAGATGATTACAATTGTTCTGTAGTTATTGTAACTCACAATGAAAATAATGCAAATATTTGTGATAGAAAACTGCTAATTATTGATGGCAAGATTAAAAAATAATATTCCAGATCTAAAAGATTTTTTAGATGAAAAGTCATTTAAATATGAATCTCCTTCGTTTATTAAAGATGATCCGATACTAATTCCTCATAGATTTACTAATCATAATGATATCGAAGTTTCAGCATTTATAACATCAGTAATCTCATGGGGTAACAGAAAATCAATTATAAATAGTAGCAATAGAATTCTTGATTACTTAGATAATTCACCATATGATTTTATAATGAATCATAAACAAAAAGATTTAAGACTAATTAATAAATCAATTCACAGGACTTTTAATCAAATTGATCTTAATTATTTTATAAAATCACTTAAAAATATATATAATAAATATGGAGGAATTGAACACATAGTATCGAACAGAGATAACGGAGAAACTCTACAAGAAAGAATTTCATATTTTAAAGAAATATTTTTTTCTTTAAATCACCCAGAAAGAACTAAAAAACACCTTCCCTCTCCTTTAAAAGGATCAAGTGCTAAAAGATTCAATATGTTCCTTAGATGGATGGTTAGATCCAATGAAAGAGGTGTTGACTTTGGTATTTGGAATAAGATAGATAGATCTGAATTATCAATTCCATTAGATGTTCATACTGGAAGAATTGCAAGAGAATTAGGGATACTCAATAGAAATTTAAATGATCATAAATCAGTAAATGAAATTGATTTAAAATTAAGAGAAATGGATCCTATAGATCCAGTTAAATATGACTATGCACTTTTTGGATTAGGTGTTTATGAAAATTTTTAAGCTTAATAATCAATAAGAATTAAATAAGTTTAGTTAATTTTGTTAAATTCTTTTTAATAGATGAGTATACTCATAAAATCCGCAACCTTAGTAGATAGTAAGAGTAATTTAAATTTCAAAAAAAAAGACATTCTAATTAAAGATGGTGTCATTGTTGATATAGCTGATACAATTGATACTAATGCTAACCAAATATTTGATTTTGAAAACCTTCACGTTTCAAAAGGATGGATGGACACCTCAGTAAGTTTTGGTGAACCTGGATATGAAGAAAGAGAAAATATTTCAAATGGTTTACTAACAGCTGCAAGTTCAGGTTTTACATCTATTTTACTTAATCCAGATTGTTACCCACTTGTAGATACTCATTCTTCTGTTGAATCTCTTAAGAAAAAATCTTTAAATACAACAACTAAGATATATCCAATCGCTAATCTAACATCTAATTCCAATGGTAAAGATTTAGCTAGTTTATATGATATGAAACTTGCTGGAGCAGTTGCATATGGTGATTATAAAAAATCAATCATTGATTCTTCAATTCTAAAGATTGCTTTAGAATACACAAAAACTTTTGGTGGAAGAGTGGTTTCTTTTTGTCAAGATGAATTTTTATCTCAAAACGGAGTAATTAATGAAAGTATTGTAAGTACTGAAAAAGGACTCAAAGGGATTCCTCATATTTCAGAATCAATTAATATTTATAGAGATATTGAAGTTCTTAGTTATACAGGAGGTAGAATTCATATACCTTATGTTAATACTAAGAAAGGGGTTGAACTTATCAGGGAAGCCAAAAAAAGAGATTTAGATATAACTGCAAGTGTTAGTTTAGCTCATATAGTTTTTTCAGATAAAGACATAGATAACTATAACACTAATCTAAAAATAATACCTCCATTAAGATCTGAGACTGATTCTAACTCTCTGAAAGAAGGTTTAATTGATGGAACGATTAACTATTTGACTAGTATGCACGAGCCTTTAAATATTGATACTAAAAAAGTAGTTTTTGATCATGCAACTCCAGGATCTATTGGACTTGAATCTGTTTTTGGGTTAATGTGTAATAACTTCACACTTGAAAAAACCATTGATATACTTACTAGAAATAAGTCAATCTTTGAAGTTAAAGATCAGGATATCAAAGTTGGATCTCATGCAGATTTGACATTATTTAATCCAGATAAAAGTTATGATTTTTCAATAGATCATATTTTATCAACTTCAAAAAACTGTGCATTCATAGGAAGTAAACTAAAAGGGGTGGTTTATGGATCAATCAATAATAGAAATTCTACATTGAATAAACTATGGACTTAGATTTCCTTATTAGAAAATCTGAAAGTACAGAAATTAAAAATGGAGCTATTTTTATGTTTCATGGATATGGAAGTAATAAAGAAGATTTATTTTCTCTTGAACAATACCTTCCTAAATCTCAAACAATAATTTCCTTAGAAGCACCATTAAAACTACCATTTGGTGGTTTTTCATGGTTTGATATAGACTACTCCGATGTAATTGAAAATAATCTAGATAAACGTTACAAAGAGATTAACGATAGCATAGAAAACTTATTATATAACATAGATAAACATATTAAAAATGAAAATTTAAATAAAGATGACATAAGTATTCTGGGTTTTAGTCAAGGGGGAAGTATATGTTGGAAATTAGGTCTTGACTTTAGCTCTAAATTTAGAAGAGTAATACCAGTTAGCTCATTTATCCACCCATCCTATCTGAATAATAAAATAAACACATATAAAGATCTTTTAATATATAGTTCTCATGGATCATTGGATGATGTTATTCCAATTAACCTAGTTGAAGAATATATATTAGAATTATCTAAAAATAACAAATTAACTTTTGAGACTTTCAACACAGGTCATACTATTAATCAAAGAAACCTAGTAAGCTTAATTAATTGGTTAGATAAGACAAAAATTTAGTTTACCTCTAAGACTAATCCATCAAAAGCTAAAGAAACAGATTTAGGAAGACTATTACATACTTCCTCGTGGAATCCCATGTCATCACTTATATGGGTGAAAAAAGTTTGTTTTGGTTTTACTACATCTATAATCTTTAAAGCCTCCTCAATGTTAAGATGAGAGGGATGAGGTTTAAATCTTAATGCATTAATAACAAGAGTATCTAATTCTTTAAGTTTTTGCATTTCTATGTCTGAAATAGTTTTCACGTCAGTTAAATAAGCAAACTTTCCAATTCTAAAACCTAAAACTGGCAATTTATAATGTACTGATTCAATAGGTATAAAATTCAAATCTAAAATTTTAAATTCATTCTCTTTAGAAATAAGATTTACATCAAAGTCAGGAGCTCCTGGATATTTTTGTTTTGGATCAAATATATAAGCAAACCTTTTGTGAAGAGAATCTAAAACCCTTTCATGTAGATAAATAGGGATTTTTCCTTGTCTAAAAAAAAAAGGTCTCACATCATCAATTCCTGTTGTATGATCAGCATGTTCATGAGTAAATATTATAGCATCTAATTTTCTACAATTAGTTCTAAGCATTTGTTGTCTAAAGTCTGGACCACAGTCAATTACAAAATTGAAATCTTTATATTCTATCAATATAGATGAGCGTAGTCTCTTATCCTTAAGATCATCACTAAATGTTACTGGATTATCACTTCCAATTACAGGAATGCCCTGTGAAGTACCAGTTCCTAGGAAAGTTATTTTAATCACATATAAATCTATGATATTTTATTCTTTTTTATTAAACAATCTTTGTAATTTTACAAAAAAATCGATGAACATAATTCTTCCTGGAGACAAGGACTACGAACCAAGACCTTCAGTACAAAGAAAATCTCTTAGAATTAATCTTAACGAGAATATTTACGGAACTTTTGTTGAAATTGGTGCTGGACAAGAAGTAGCTAGAAACTTTTATCGTGTAGGTGCTGCCTCTGGAACTATAGCTAAATCTATGAGTGCTTATGACAAAGCCTTTAGTGATAGTATTTATGGCGAGGAAGATAACGGAAGATATGTAACTCAAAATCGTCTCGATAAAATGTTAAATCATGAAATGAATCTTCTTGAAAAGAGAATCTTAAGAGACAAGAATCCAGATAAATTCTTTTTTGTTTATGCTAATACTGTAGCAACTATTGATTTTGCTAAGAAATTTAAAGGTCATGGATGGATGGGTATTAAGTTTCAAACTGATCCTAATGATGAGTATTCTGAAATTAAACTTCATCTAAGGTTTCGTCAAAATGAAGCTAAACTTCAACAAGAAAGCCTTGGTATAATGGGTGTTAATCTAATTTATGGTGCTTTCTATAAGCACAATGAACCTTTAAAATTAATGAAGTACCTGACTGATCACCTTGATGATCAATCAATTGAAATTGATACTATTAATTTTAGTGGACCATTATTTAAGGGAGTTGATAATAGATTAATTAGTCTTGAGTTAGTTAGATTAGGGATGACAGATGCTGTGATATTTGATGAAAATGGAATAAATGTTCTTCCTGCACATGTTTTATACAAAAAGAATATTCTAACCCTTAGAGGAAGCTACAGGCCTATTACTAAAGTAAATGAAGAAATGTTCAAGAAATCACTTGAGGCATTTTTAAAAGAGAAAAAAGTTAAAGAAGAAAATACAATTGTTGTATTTGAATTAACTCTTTCAAACCTTAGATCTACTGGTGATATTGATGACGCCGACTATTTAGATAGAGCTAAATTATTATGTTCTATGGGTCACAAGGTTATGATATCAAATTTTTCAGAGTATTTCAAACTAGTTCAATACCTTACAACTTATACTAAGAAGCAATTAGGTTTAACGATGGGTGTTAGGAATTTTATAGAAATCTTTGATGAAAAGTATTATGATAATCTTAAAGGGGGAATACTAGAAGCCTTTGGAAATATTTTCAAGAATAATATGAAAATATATTTATATCCTTTACTTGATCAAGAAAATGGTGGAATAATAGATTCTAATAATCTTAAACTTGAAGATAATATGAAAGAATTCTACAAATTTTTCAAGGTTAACAATAAAATTCGTGATCTAGAATTCAATATGGAATTTCTAGAGATTTTTTCTAAAGATATTCTCAAGCAAATTAAAAATAATGAGAAAGGCTGGGAAGATAAAGTCCCTGAAGGTATTTCAGAAATGATAATAAAGAAAAAGATGTTTGGCTATAAATAGTCAACAACTTTTAGATTATTTGATCTGTATGGTCTTTTGTATTAACCTTATCAATTACTTTTTCGATAATTCCTTCTTCACTAATTATAAATGTAGTTCTAAGGACACCCTCATATTCATTTCCTCTAAATTTCTTTTTTCCCCATACTCCAAATGCATCAATTAATTCTCTTGAATCATCAGCTAATAGATTATATTTAAATCCAAATTTATCAGCAAACTTATTTTGTTTTTCAACAGTGTCTGGACTAACTCCAACAACTTCATACCCTTGACTAGTTAGCCTAGAATAGTTGTCATTCAAATTACAACTCTGTGCAGTACAACCAGGTGTGTTTGCCCTTGGATAAAAGAATAAAACAATTTTCTTTCCTTTTAAATCTGAAAGATTTATAGATTCACCTTTGTGTGTTGTTACATTTATATTTGGTATCTTATCGCCTATTTTTAACATAATTTTTTTTTCAAAAGTAAGTAAATGAAACTAAAAGAAAAAGTTGATTTCCTAATTAATAAACTTGAAGAAATTTATCCTAATCTTGATATTCCACTAGATCATAAAGACGAATATACTTTATTAATAGCGGTATTAATGTCTGCACAAGCAACAGATAAAAAAGTTAATGAAATTACCCCTATACTATTTAGCAGAGCTGATAATCCATATGATATGGTAAAAATGACGATTGATGAAATCAGAAACATCATTAAACCAGTAGGTTTATCCCCTACTAAGTCTAAAGGAATATGGAATTTATCAAAAATATTAATTGATAAATATGATGGAAATGTGCCTGAGGATATAAATAAGTTAGAAGAATTGCCATCAGTAGGACATAAAACTGCTAGTGTAGTTATGTCTCAAGCCTTTGGTCATCCTGCTTTTCCTGTAGACACGCATATACATAGACTTATGTTTCGATGGGGTCTTTCAACTGGAAAGAATGTTCAAAAAACAGAATTAGATGCAAAAAGACTATTTCCTAAATCTAAATGGAATGAATTGCATCTTAGAATAATCTTTTATGGAAGAGAATTTTGTCCAGCAAGAGGTTGGAACTTTAACAATGACATTATAACAAAAACTATTGGTAGGAAGTCCATAATTAATAAACTTATTGAGTAATTTTGCATTTTTAAAGCTTTAATGAAAGATCTTTCAAAAATTGACCCTAAACACAATATTATTATAAAAGGTGCTAGACTTCACAACCTTAAAAATATTGATGTTGTAATTCCTAGAAATAAGTTTACGGTGATAACTGGATTATCTGGCTCAGGTAAATCTTCTCTGGCATATGATACACTTTACGCAGAAGGTCAACGAAGATATGTAGAAAGTCTTTCTTCCTATGCAAGACAATTCATGGGTAAACTAAACAAACCTAAAGTAGATTATATAAAAGGTATCTCCCCTGCTATAGCAGTTGAACAAAAAATTAACACATCAAATCCTCGATCAACAGTTGGAACAAAAACTGAAATTTATGATTACCTCAAGTTATTATTTGCTAGAATTGGTAAAACATATTCTCCAAAATCAAAAAAAATTGTAAAAAAAGATTCTACAAAAGATGTTGTTGAGTATATAGTTAATCAAAAATTAAAATCTAAACTCTTATTATTGGCTCCTGTAGATTCATCTTCAACTGAAACTTCATTAAATAGACTAGATATACTTAAAAAACAAGGTTTTGTAAGAATATTTAAGGACAATACTGTTCTAAATATAAGTGATGATAAGAATAAAGAAATCACTGATTTTAAACTAGTGGTAGATAGATTAGTCGTAAGTAATAAT
>Ga0115566_10001700_pt1 | contig 18658 bp, 14 predicted proteins | sample COGITO_mtgs_1204_3_FD_87173 | JGI IMG/M metagenome (GOLD analysis project Ga0115566, IMG submission 87173) | Pelagic marine microbial communities from North Sea - COGITO_mtgs_120405 | ecosystem: Environmental > Aquatic > Marine > Epipelagic | place: Germany:Helgoland, sampling site Kabeltonne...
AGGAGCGCCACCATATTCTTTTGTTTGGGATACAGGAGATACCTCGGTTAGTCTTTCAGGGATTCCGAATGGCATGTATTCGGTGACTTTAACGGATAACAACGGCTGTATGCATGTTGATTCCATTCAATTGGGATTTCCTTTAGGTCTGGAAAGACTCAAGAATGAAGAGCTTCACAATATTCGAATTTGGCCAAACCCTGCTTCCAATAGCGTTCAGATTGAGTGTGACTTTGAATCAGCTGATGTTTTCATATTCAATTCAAACGGGATATTAGTGAAAAAAGATGCGTTATTGTCTGCTAGGCATATGATCGTATCAACGGAGAATTTGGCGAACGGATTTTATACGATATCTATATGTGCAGGAAAATCAACGCAACACTTCAAGCTTATTATAGCTCATGAACCGTAGCAAGGAATTAATTCTTGGATTCTTTGCGTTGGTCTTTCTTTCCTGTGAAAAAGACTCGCTTAGAACAGATCGATTTATCAATGATGATAACTCCGGGCCAACCCCATACTATTTGCCAATTCCGGATGGTTTTCCTGATTACTATATAGGGGAAGAAAATCTGCTCACAGCGGAAGGAGTCATGCTTGGTCGACATTTATTTTACGATCCAATCTTATCAAAAAACAACAATGTTTCTTGCGGATCTTGCCATAAACAGGAAAACGCCTTTAGCGATCCAGATGCAAAAAGTATTGGTACCCATGGAGGAGAGACAAAGTTTCATTCTATGCCCTTGTTCAATATTGCGTGGATGGATCAATTTTTCTGGGACGGAAGGGCGCCTACACGAGAAGATCAGGCTTTACAGCCGGTAAAGAACCCAGTGGAAATGGATTTGACTTGGGATGAGGCTATTGATCGATTGAATAATCATCCACTTTATCCAGCTATGTTTCGAGCCGCTTTTGGCGAAGTTGCCATTGATTCCAGTCTTGTCGCTAAGGCTTTGGTTCAATTTGAATTGACCATTGTGAGTTCAGATACAAAGTTTGATCGCTACCAAAGAGGCGTTGAGCAGTTTACAACCGAGGAATTGGACGGATATAAGATTTTTAGAGATCTAGGTCAAGGCGATTGTATTCATTGTCATCTTCCCGAGAATGTGAATCTGGCAGATAACAGTTTTCACAATAATGGATTAGATAGTGAAGCAGATGTATTGCCAGGATTATCAGCTGTAACTGGTAGGTCCTTGGATTTTGGAAAGTTTAAAACCCCAAGTCTGAGGAATTTAGTTTTTACTGCACCTTATATGCACGATGGTAGATTCGAAACACTGGAACAAGTGTTAGAATTTTATAGCACGGGAGTTCATGATTATGCGTTGGTTGACCCAAAAATGGAGTTTGCCTCGAACGGAGGCGTTGACTTGAGTACCGAACAGAAGACAGCGGTAATTAAATTTTTAATGACGCTTACCGACTCAAATTTGGTGACAAACCCTGCCTATTCGGATCCTTTTAAGAACTAGAGTTCTTGCAGGTGCTCTACTTCTTCAGCCGTTCTTCTGTAGCACTGCATGGCATCTTTAAAGACAGCAGATTTGAAAATGGATTTGTTCAGAAGCATTCTCACGCATTCTTGAATGCCTTCAATAATGGAAGGATGGGGATGCACTAAGTCTGCCAGTACCGAAATAGAGGCGTTCATTTTTATAAGTAAAGCAATCGCTTGAATGGCGCTTGAAGCATGTTCGCCAACTGCTCGCATACCTAGAATCTTCATTTCATCGTCATCGGTAACGATGATTTTGAAAAACCCCTCTGTTTTTCTCATCGCGATAGCTCGGGCTATGCAGCTATAATCGAGTTTTACGACTTTTATAGGAAGCCCCTTTTCAATGCATTGTTGCTCGTTCATTCCAACGGCAGCGACCTCAGGGTCAAGAAACATGATAGTACAAACGTTATCGTAAGAAATTTCTGATGTGACTTTATTATACATCAATTCAACTGCATATCGAGCTTCAATTTCACCCATGTTTACAAGTGCGATATGACCTGAAACATCGCCTACAGCATAGATATTGTCAATATTGGTTCTGGTCTTACTATCCGTGATGTAGTTTCTGGATGATAGGGTTACCCCCGCATTCTCTAAGCCTAATTTTTCGGTATTGGGAATACGACCAACGGACAATAATGCTTTTTCGACTCGAATAATTTCCCTTGATCCATCAAGATTAGAGATCTCGTATTCAACTTCGCCATCCACGACAACCATACGCTCTAATTTCGCTGTACTGTGTATTGTGACTCCATTCTTTAGCATATTATCGCTCACTACTTTAGCGACATCTTCGTCTTCGAAAGGGAGAATTCGATCAGCCCGATCAATTAGGTAAACTTTGGTTTTACCTAGATTAGAAAAGATGGTGGCATATTCGCAACCAATCACACCCGCACCTAGAATGACAAGACTTTTTGGATAGTCATCCATATGATGGATGCCATCGCTGGTCATGATAATTTTTTCGTCCGTTTCAATTTCTGGTAGGTATCGAGGCCTACTTCCAGAAGCGAGAATTATATTATCGGCATAGATGACACTTTCGCCTTTTTTAGAAGTTATCTGAACTTCATTTTTAGAAAGAAGTTTGCCTTTTCCTCTAGCATAAGTGAAGCGTACTGTAGAAGTTTCTTCGAGAAGTAATTTGATATGAGCCGAATACTGTTGCTTCCTGTCAAAAATGGCTTCGTTGACAGTCTGCTTCACATCTTCCCACGGGATTTCGAATCGCGGACGACCCGATTGTTCCATAATTTCATTGATGGTCGCCACTTTTTGAGCGATTTCCCAAGTGGTTTTGGATGTTAGGGCGCCATCATAAATGCCAGCTCCCCCAACTTTTCCTTTTTCAATGAGAATGGTTTTTTTTCCAAAATCGATAGCCCTCATGGCAGCCGCATAACCCGAGGGGCCTCCCCCGATAATGCATACATCGTATCTTTCCACAGATCACAGTAGTTTAGGCTAAAGTAGTATAAATTAAAGTCCAAATCATATCTGAGTCTTCGAGCTGGACAACTATATCCAATCAAAAGCTGTCTTATTGTTGTTCTGAGCCCCTCAAGGAACAACTTCAATTGATATCCGCTAACATCAAAATACGAGACTAAACCTTCGTTAATCTTGGTGGAATGCAACAATTAGACAAATTTTCCTCTTTTACTCAGCTAACTTTGTCGAGGCAAGTTGTCTCTTTGATGAATCGAATCCTATTATTTCTTTTCTTGTGTTTTTTGCCTTGGGGAGTCTTTGCTCAATGCCAAGTTTATAATGGTCAGGGTAATGCATCAACCAATCCAGTATGGGTGAGTTGCAGCGGAGGGTCATATACCCTCTACATACAGTCGCCAAATGATTTTGGGGGATTAACTATTAATTGGGGCGATGGAACAGCCAACACAACTGTTGCTTCACTTATTTCACCTGCATATATATCTCATACATATGCTGCCAACATCGCAAATTATACGGTAACTATTACAGAAAGTGGCGCAGGAGGATGTGTCATTACAGGTCTTGTAGTAATGGAAGAGCCCGTGAATGCTTCGATTCAAATTCCATTTGGAGGAGTAACGCAAACTTGTGCTCCAGATGATTGAGTTTTCACAAATAGCAGTACTGATGTTTCTACCAATACGACTTTCGTCTGGAATTTTGGGGATGGATCACCTACGGTGACGTATGGTGACTCAAATGCTGGACAAACTATAAGCCACACTTACGAGGAGGGAACAGTGAACTGTGTGACTACGGTGACCTTATCAGCCCAAAACTATTGCAGTTTTGGAAATCCTACCGTAGCTTCTTTTAATCCGATTCAAATCTTCGATCTAGACGATGCTGCAATAACTGCAGATTACACACTGCTTTGTTATCCAGATACTGTGGTACACTTTACGAATTCAACGGCAAAGAATTGCGTGCCTCAAGGAAATACTGCTCAACGGTTTGAATACTGGAATTTCGGAGATTATTGGGGACAAGGCATCGATTCGATCATAGACTGGGCTCCGTTTGATCCACCAGCTAAGCCTGGTTATAATATTGCTTTTCCTGGTATTGGTACATATACCATTATGATGGCAGATAGCAATATGTGTGGAGCCGATACGGCATTTATTACTATACAAATCACGGACGCACCAATAGCAGATTTTTCGATGAGCACCGACTCAAGCTGCGCTGGCGATCCAGTTGGCTTTGTCCGATTGAGCACAGGAGCAAATGCACATTTTATCGACTATGGAGACGGTGGTGGTTTTCAAGGTTTTGGAGCGACATCTAATCATACTTATACGGCATCAGGAAATTACACAGTGATAGTTGTCGCTAATGTTGGAGGAGGCTCTCCGTCATGTACCGACACCACCTCCATGAATATTGAGATTTTACCCAGTCCAACCGCAAGTGCCACAATTAGTCCAAGCGGGGGCTGCGATTCCGTGAATGTTGTTTTTATCAATACGAGTAGCGGTGGAACGATATATTTCTGGCAATTTGGAAATGGTGACACGAGTACGCTGTCGAATCCTCCGCCAGTCAGCTTCGTTACCACAGGGCAGCACATTGTTACTTTGACTGTTGAAAGCAACAACGGTTGCATTGATTCAACTACAGCTAGTGTTGAAGTATACGATACCCCAGACGCGAACTTTGGAGTATTCAATGTCTGCGAAGATGCACTGGCATCTTTTCTAGATAGTTCTACGGTTGGTTACGGAGGTCCAATCAATAGCTGGCAATGGAGTTTTGGCGACACATCAAATAATACCTCAACTAACCAGAATCCCACGTTTACATATCAAGATTCGGGGACATATTCGATTTGGATGGTCGCTTCAACAAGCTTTTGCAGCGATACGGCATATGACACGCTAACAGTTGAACCCCGGCCAACGGCCATCTTTCAAGAATCAGACTCAATTGGTTGTTCTCCGCTGACAGTAACATTTACGAATCAATCGATCTTTGGATCAACTTATTACTGGGATTTTGGCGATGGTAACACAAGTAATTTAATGAGCCCAGCTTATACCTATACAAATGCAGGTCAAGCAGACACTTTCTTCGTTGTGCAATTGGTTGTGTATTCAGCATTTGGTTGTGAGGATAGCATTACAGACACCATTATTGTTAAAGGGAATCCAATTGCAGATTTCACTTCCGATGCCGTGCTCGACTGTGCACCTTTGGTGGTGAATTTTGAAGACTTATCTACTGGAGCCGTATCTTGGGATTGGGATTTTGACGATGGGTTTGGAAGTACCGTTTCGGATCCTACTCATGTGTTTAACAATCAAACCTCGTTCATTTCAAATTATACGATAACCTTATCCATAACTGCGTCAAATGGCTGTGTAGATAGCGCGTTTCAAACTATAACGGTCTATCCCGAACCATTATTTGGATTTAGCATTGTGCCGGATTCAGGCTGTAGTCCTTTAAGCGTTCAATTTCCTGTGGCAATTGGAGCCGTTTTGTATAACTGGGATTTTGGCGACAATACCACTTCCACCGGTCCAAATCCTTCGCATGTTTTTGTAAACAATACCACGAACAATCAAGAATTTACGGTTACGTTAATCGCAACCTCACCTTTTGGTTGTGTGGATACCGCTATTGGAATTGTAACGGTTTTTCCTAAGCCAAATGCGTCCTTGACTCCAGCGTTATCTTCAGGCTGTCAGCCGCTTTCGGTTTCATTTACCAATGGATCAACAGGTGGGTCTGCATATCATTGGAATTTCGATGATGGAACACAGTTTCAATCTAACAATGCGGCAGAGACTCATGTTTTTACGAATAGCTCAAATGACACCCTATTTTTGCAACCTACCGTAATTGCTGTTACGGACCAAGGATGCGCAGATACGGCTACCGTTGACGTTTTTGTTTATCGTAAGATTCAAGCTTCCTTTTCTGTGAATGATGTTGGTTGCCATCCGTTTAATGCTGCTTTCACGGATAATTCTTTAAACCCAGCTCTTTGGGATTGGGATTTTGACGATGGATTCGTTTCTTCTATACAGCATCCTACTCACGGTTTTACGAATACAAGTTCCACAACGATTATTCGGAATGTCGAGCTTACGGTAGAGTCAATTGAGGGTTGTATAGATGACACCATAATTGCGGTGACCATTAACCCCAAACCATTAGCAAACTTTGATATCGATGCTTCACCAGCTTGCCATGATGAATTGGTGTCATTTGAAAACCTCAGTACTCAGAATGTGCACAACATTTGGAGGTTTTCCAACAACGGTATTCCTGCAGAAATAAACACTACAACCATAGACACGGCTTTTCAAAATTCCGGATCTAATCCTCGAATTTTTAATGTGTATTTGGTCGTAGAAAACAATTACGGTTGTCGGGACAGCATCGTGAAGGAAATGAGCGTGTTTCCGAGGGTAGTGGCTGAGTTTATCGCTTTTGATGAGGGCTGTAGTCCCTTTGATGTTGATTTCACCAATTTATCATCAGGAGGCAATTTATTTGAATGGGACTTTGGCGATGGTAACATTAGTTTTTTAGACGACCCCAGCCATACCTTCTTGGCAAATGGTATTGTTGACGAAACCTATACTGTGACGTTAACCACTACATCACCATATGGATGCGATCATGCGGATAGTTTCGATATTTTGGTTCATCCAACTCCAAATCCTGTATTTACGGTGAACCCGGTTTCGCAACGGTATCCTGACACAAACGCTACCATTACGAATTTGACAACAGCAGGTCCTTGGGTCTATACGTGGGAATTTGGGGACGGACAAACGGCAGTCACGCAAACTCCAGTTTCTCACAATTATTCCACTTGGGGAAAGTATCGTATTGTTTTAACGGCTGAGTCAGATCATTGTTCGGACACAACTTCTCGGATGGTTATCATTGAGCCACCGCTGCCGATTGCCGATTTTGAAATTGCAGTTGACGATTGTGCTCCGGTCACCATAGAGGTGGAAAATCTATCGTTATACGGGGTTAGTTTTTTCTGGGAATTTGGGGATGGAGCAACGAGTAGCTCGGAACATCCAATCTATACCTATCAATTTCCGGGAACTTTCTCCATCAAACTAACCGTGATCGGACCTGGAGGTGAATCAGATGTGAAAGAAATCTCAAAGGCCGTGATTGTGCGCAGTCAACCCATAGCCAATTTCATTTATTCGCCAGATCAAGTTTCTATCCCAAACCCTGTGGTTTTTATCAATTACTCACAATTTGCAGATCGCTATGAGTGGGATTTTGGCGATAGTACGTTTAGTACAGAATCAAATCCGCAAAAGACATATTTACGTGGAGGGCAATACTTTCCAACTCTAATAGCGTTTACGGAATTTGGCTGTGCCGATACTTTTCAAAATGAGGTGCCCATCTTAGCCATTGAAGTTGGCGAAATCGAAGTTCCCAACGCATTTACCCCAAGTACAACGGGCTCGAATGGCGGCATGTTTGATCCGTTTTCTACGAGTAACTCTGTGTTCTTCCCCGTTTTAACCGGAGTATCATCAGACGGATACATTCTAAGTATTTATAATCGTTGGGGTGAACTGCTGTTTGAAACGAACAACATTAATCAAGGTTGGGACGGTTATTATCGAGGTAAACCTGCTCCCCAAGATGCATATGTATGGAAGTTGAAAGGGGAATATGTTAACGGTCAAAAGTTTTCTAGAGTAGGCGATGTAACCTTGATTAAATGAGGAAAATTTGGAAATATATCTTATGCTTGATGGCTCTTGTTTCGCAAGAAGTTTACGGCCAATTTTCGACAGCTGAAGCTGAGGTTATCGAAGAGGCTGAAGCATATTTTGATCGGAGTGACTATCAAATGACATGGAGTCTTTTAATGCCGTTGGCACATATCCATGTTAATGATTCGAAAATCAACTATTTACTTGGAGCATCAGGAATAAACCTACCTCGATATAAAGCTGAAGCTAATGCTTACTTGCATAAAGCTGCTACGAGTAATTATTCGGAGGCCTATTTGCCCTATGCTGCGCTCTTACTTGAGCAAGGGAATATTAATGCGTGTCTGAAGTATTTGGAGCTCGCATCCGTTGATGAGCAGTCAAGTAAGCGAATAGCTCAGCTGAAGGCACATTGCGTTAATGCTCAAAAGGCTTTGGAAAGTGAAAACGGTGTATTAGTACAATCGCTAGATCATAAGGTTAATTCGGATTACTCCGAGCATACACCGCTCATATCAATGGATGATTCCACCTTGTATTTTACTTCAAGGCGACCGATTGACACTAAGGCCGTTATGGATTTCAATGATGAATATGATGAGAATATCTATCAAGTTCGAAAAACCGAAAATGGCTGGACAAATGCAGAACCGCTCCCTGGTAACATCAATCAATTGCTGAATGAAGCAACGGTGGCACTACGACCAAATGGACAAGAAATGATTGTCTTTAAAACCACTAGAGACTTGGAGTCAAGCGATTTATGGACAGCTATCCAGAAAGGAAATGAATGGAGATTAGATAAAAAATTGGGAACGCCAATTAACTCGAAGTATGTGGAAAATTCAGCGGCATTGAATACCCAAGGAAACGTTATTTATGTTTCGAGTGATCGACCGGGAGGTTTTGGTGGGTTTGACCTTTATCGTGTGATCCGATTTGGTAATGGCGATTTGAGTGAACCTCAAAACCTTGGATCTGGAATCAATTCGGAATACAATGAAATAGCTCCCTTTTTACTTCCAGATGATAAAACGCTCTACTATTCAAGTGATAACTTGAAAAGCATGGGAGGCTATGATGTTTTTAAAACAACATCAATCAATGACACTACTTGGTCCGAACCAATGGGCGTTGGCAATCCGCTTAATACCACAGCTGACGACCTTCACATTGCAGTTTCTTGGAAATCGGGTCAAGCCTATTTTATTCGTCCAAAACAAAACAACTTAGGTGATTTTGATATCTGCACATCAAATATGCCCGGCTTTAATATAAAAGCGAATGTCTATTTAGGCCATATCGCTGATTATTCAGCAGAGGATTATCCGGAAGTCGCCTTGTTCAGTGAAGATTTTAGTGAAACAAAGGGAATTTATAATGTGAATGAAAGGGGGTGATTTCATAGTCGTTTTACTTCCAAATGAAAGTGGTGTGCTCGAGGTGCGAACTGAATCAGCAACTCGCACTTTTCCATTAAACTACATCGAAAAGAATGGCGTTTTTGAGATTCCATTAACAATTGATTTAAGCGTTAAGGAAGAATGAGAATTCATTTTTACATATTGCTGTTCTTGCTTTTTTCGAGCCAATTGACCCTTGCTCAGGATCCTCAATTCTCTCAATTCTATTCTGCTCCAACATATTTGAATCCTGGATTTGCAGGAAACACTACGCAGGCGCGTGCAGTTTTAAATTATAGAAATCAATGGCCAGCGATGCCGGGTAAATTCTTGTCCTACGCGGCTTCTGTAGATTATAACGTGGATGAATTGAATAGTGGTTTTGCCTTGGCCTTTCAACAGGATAGAGCGGGGAGTGCCGCCCTTAGGTATTCCAATGTTGCCTTGCATTATTCATACACCGTTCGAGTCAACCGCACACTGGCGATCAAACCGGGTGTCTATTTTTCGTACACCTTTCGTGATATAAACCAAACCGACTTAGTGTTTGGAGACCAGATTATTTATAATAACCCAGTCTCAACGTCAAATCAAGCATTCAGTACAGAACCGATTCGATATCCTGATCTTGGTGCAGGCTATATCGCTTATATGCGTAATTGGTGGGCAGGAATGGCATTTCACCATGTCAATCGTCCTAATCAGTCTTTAATTGGCGATGAAGCCAGATTGCCAATGCGTTTCTCTATGCATGGGGGCTACAATTATGTGATTAGTCAAAATGTCAAAAAGAAGCAAATTTCAAGTGTAACCGTTGTTGGTCATTATAAGGCACAAGGCAAATGGGATCAATTTGACATTGGAGCATATTACCGATATAAGGTGATCACTGCTGGAATGTACTATAGAGGATTGCCGGGTATTAAGCGAAACACCTATAACCAACCAAATCATGACGCTATTACGGTCTTATTCGGATTTGAGTATAACGACATTGCCGTTGGTTATTCTTACGACTTAACAATCTCGAAATTAATCACAAACTCTGGTGGGGCACATGAGGTTTCCTTGATTTGGGAAATAGCAAGTGAGAAGAAAAAGAAAAAGCGAAGGAGAAGCAAGTATCTGATTCCTTGTGCGAAATTCTAATCTTGGGTTGTGGGTGATTTCACATATTTACGCCATTTCTCCAAAACTTCTTGCATGTCGTCAGGGGTTTCACTTTCAAACTTCATGAATTTCCCTGTGCGGGGATGTTCAAACCCAAGGGTTTGAGCGTGAAGGGCTTGCCTTGGGAGTATGGCGAAACAATTATCGATAAACTGCTTGTATTTTGTAAAGGTTGTTCCTTTCACTATGCGATTTCCACCATATTTTGGATCGCCAAAAATTGGATGACCTATATGGCGCATATGTGCTCGAATCTGATGCGTTCGACCTGTATCAAGTTTGCACCGAACTAATGTCACATACCCCAGTCGCTCTAAGACTTCATAATGCGTCACAGCATGTTTTCCCTGATCGCCATTTGGATAAACAGCCATAACTTTTCGATCGCTTAGCGATCGTCCGATGTGACCAGTTACCGTGCCCTTTTCCTCGACCACATCACCCCAAACGATCGCGATATAATGTCTGTCAATGGTTCGATGGTAAAAGTGAGCAGCAAGTTTTGAAAGAGCATCCTCCGTTTTTGCGATGAGCAAAAGTCCCGTTGTATCCTTGTCGATACGATGAACAAGACCCGGGAAAGCCGATTCACTTTTTTGATTCGTTGGTAGATGCTTGAAGCGGAATATAAGGGCATTAACTAAGGTTCCGGAGTAATTTCCATGACCTGGATGAACCACAAAATCTGGGGGTTTGTTGATGATGATGACATCATCATCTTCAAAAACAACATTGAGCGCAATATCTTCAGGAATCAGTTCGAGTTCGCGCTTTGGATGAGGAAAAACAATTGACACCTCGTCTTTAGGCTTGATCTTATAGTTTGGTTTAACTGCTTGTCCGTTTACAAGAACGCTACCATTTCGGGCTGCAATGGCTATTTTGTTTCTTGACGCATTCGGCAGTCGATCAAACAAAAACTTATCGATTCTGATAACGGTTTGACCCACATCAGCGACAATGTTAAAATGCTCAAAAATTTCCTCCTGATCTTCGTCAGAAAACGACTCAATCTCGTTCATTATCAGACTTGACTTATTGTGCAATGATAAGCTTTGAAACCACAGTCTCTTTGGATTTTACACCACTTAGTCTCACAATGTAAACTCCTGCGCTCAAGTCCTGCGTTGAAACGCTTTGGTTTGAATCTACTCGCAATGACGCAAGCAATGAACCTGAAAGGGAGAATATTTGTACGTCTATGCTTTCATTTTTACTCGAAACAAAAAACTGGCTTTTTGCTGGATTTGGATATATGGAGACACTCCATTCTGGTGAATCAACCGGAGCCACGTCAAGCGATAAATCCTCTCCAAAATCGGGGCGCATCAACAGGGATCCCTTAAAGGAAGACTGATACCATCGTTCTCCACTGTTGTAAAGGATTCGATTATTCGTGGCGGTATTCACATCAAACCCGATATAAATTTTATCGGATTCTATCTGCCTAAACCCGATATAATACTTGCCTTCAACATAAACTGGAAACTCTAAATCGTATCTGGCAAATTCATTTGAACTTGTATATCGAGGAGTTTCAATAAAAGTTGATTCATAAATTGGCGCAGAATTGGTGTCTTCCCAAATCATGATTTCAATGCCCAAATCTTCTGCATTATTCTTAAGAGTCATTGGGAAATTGATTAAAACTGCCTGAAGCGAATCGCCAACGTGCGTATAATACTCGTAAGCAAGCTTCAATCCAGCTCCAGTTAAGGCGTAGGCCTTTTCGGCAGACCCGTCATCATAAGCATAGTAATTGTAAAATTCTTGCTTTGAATAAACGGTGTCATTTTCAAATTGATCGTTTCCACCTGAAATAGAAAACCATGTGTTGATATCGAAAATGCCAATTTCAGTTCCAAGGTCTGGAAATATTTGAGTAGCAGGTTGCAAGAAACCGTAGTTTTTAGTTGAGCTTGCCGCTAAGTTTGGGTCAGAAGTGCTAAAGGATTGAACTAGGCTATTACTTGGGTCCGTTACCCTAAACTCAAGCGTTAATACGTTAACATCGCTGTAGCCTAGGTTTCGGATCGATGCAAAAACGGTGTCTTCTTGAAAAGAATCAAAGCTTTCTAGGTAATGCTTGTATGGAACGCTGGTATATAAGCCTGTAAATGACGACAAGGAAGAAACAAATGCCACATCACTTATGGTGTCTTCGGCAATGCTATCGCGCTCTGAACCTAATCGCACGTAATCAATGTTCCAATGATCCACGCTAGCACTTAGAGTTGCGTAATTTCTAAATCTAAATTTAAATCCGGGTTGTTGGTAGTCTGGTCCTAACACCCTTATCCAAACTTGTTCACTCCATTCATCTGGCTCATCCAGTCCTCCTGATCTACTCCAGACATGTCGCCAAAGGTCATTCGTTACGTCATAAAACTCCAAGACTAAAGTGTCTTCTTCTTCAGGTTCATTCCCATGACCGCCAGCTTGATAAAAGAATGAAAGAAAAATGTTTTGCATTGCTGCATCTAAAGCGATTGGCTTTGATTCAAGCGTGTCGGCTGGCCCTTGGGCTGTTTCTGAAGTAATATCGTAAGGGAAACCTCTAGAATCGGTTCCATCAAAGGTTGCCACACCCTGAGTAATAGGATTGATGGCAAAGGAGTTGTTAATAAATGCACCTCCTCTTCGTGCTTCGTTTGTTGGAGTGATCCAAAGTGAATTATCATCATCTACGACATAGAGCGTGTCGAAGGTGTTCACAAATGTTGTTTCGGCTTCAATCGTATCGTAGGTGACCAAACCGCTGCTCTGATTAAATTCGGTAATGATATTTGTCCATCCGGTATCATAGGCAATTTCCTCACCTTCGGCATCATAAAAGGTGACGTATAATACTGGGTTTTCCTCATATTGAGGAGGCCCTGAAATGGGTTTAAGCACAGAGAAAGTTGGTTCCCGCTTTATAGAAAGTTTGGTCGGGTGATCGCCATTTACGGTAAACCCAAAAATTACCTTCAAAGAGATGTTATTGCCGTCTTTATTGGCATTGTATGTTTTAATCCGGTTTTTGGTGAAGTCGTCAAAAAATGGTAGGTCGATGGTGTCAATGGCGTATATAAATGGCTTCCTAATTACTTCTCTACTAGCATCATTCGACTCAGTCGCCTGAGATTGTAGCGCTTGATTGTATCGCAAGTCTTCAAGCACTTCTTGTGATCGACCATCAAACATTGAGGCAACAAAGCAAAAAATGAAGGCTATTAGTAAGCGAACGATCATTGAATGGAAGCTTTTACAGAATCAAGATTCACATTTGGTAATTTCAAAATATCTGGTGAGGCAAAAACACCAATTGCAGACCCTGTTTTAAGGAAAGTGCCTGGTTTTTCAGATTGATCGTAAACCTTTGCTGCAAGACTGTCGCCATTGTTCATTGCATCGGTAATGACGAGCGCGCCTACATTCAATCCATAGGAAGTTAACAATAGCTTAGCTTCGTCTGGGGTTAATCCGTATAAGGCTGGCGCCAAAACTTCTCCTTCATCATCACTCATGCCAATAATCAAATCGATTTTAGTTCCTTTAGGAAGCTTTGTTCCCTCTAAGAGTTTTTTGCCTCGAATTTCCAAACCAATCGGACAACCGTTGCAGGGGTCTGGTTTTGGAATTTGTTGACCAATTAGGAATCCTCTTCTAGTTAGTTTGTTGATTGCGATAGCTATAGATTGGTTTAACACGTTTGGTACAATGACAGTTGGAGTTTGATAACGCGATATGGTTAAATATATTTTTCTGTCTTTTTTTACCAGTGAGGTGGCCCTCGGTTCTTGGTCCAAAACAAGTCCACCGCGATCACCTTGCTGATAAAGTGAATCAATTATTTCAGCATATAGACCTTCGGATTTTAACGCAGCTTCGGCCTCTATTATATCCAGCCCTTCAAGATTTGGCACTTCAATAGCCTCTCCTGTTTTAGCGTAATTGTTTAGAAAAAGATAAGCCCCGTAAACGCAAAGACAAGTAAAAACAAGTGCGAGACATATTTGAATCAAAAAGATTCTTGAGCGTAAAAACTTTATCATAAACGCCAAAGATAATTGGAAGGTCGAATGTAAGGAGATTCGAACACCTTCGAATTGACCAATAATTCACACATTTGCCCGAAATGTTAAGGATATGATAGATAAGCGGATTGTAATAACAGGGGGAGCAGGATTCATTGGTTCGCACTTGACCTCTAAATTGGTTGAAATGGGCAATGACGTTGTGGTAATTGATACCTTGATTCGTGGAAATAAAATCCCAAAAGATGTTCTTGCGAAAATTGAATTCCATAAAGTGGATGTTGCCGATAAGGCCAAGGTGATAGAGTTAACCAAAGGAGCGGATATCATCTTCCATTTCGCGGCAATATTGGGTGTAGATATTGTTGCTGACAATCCGATTGAAACGATGGAAACTGAAGTCAACGGTATGCAAAGCGTTGCTCAAGCCGCGATTCAAAATGGTATTTCTAAAGTTGTTTATGCTTCGACAAGTGGAGTTTATGGTCATTTGGCGCTTGAGAAAAGTGTAGATGAAGAAATTCTAGTGGATCCTAGAACCAGTTATTCAATGGCGAAAAGATATAATGAGATTTACTTAGCCTCGCTCTATGAAGAAAAAGGCATAAGCTCTGTAGCTCTTCGATTCTTCAATATTTTCGGTATCAGACAAGATAACAGAATGGTCATACCTAGGTTTTTCGAACAAGCCTTAAACAATGAACCAATTACCGTCTATGGTACAGGAGAGCAAACTCGAGATTTCACCTACGTAGATGACGCTGTAAAAGCAACGATTCTATTAGCTCAAAAGGCGCATGGCTTTGAGATTTTTAACGTGGCGAATGAAAAGGAGGCTACCATTGGAACAGTTGCCGAGCGTATCAAGGCTATTACTAATTCTAATTCTGAAATTCACCACATCGATGCACCAAGCAAGCGCTATGACTATGAAATTGGAAGGCGATACGGAAGCAGCGCCAAATTGTTGAATCATGTAGGCTATAAGCCGTCTACCGGATTAGACGAAGGATTGAAAGTGATTCTCGATTCCATGTCCAACTAAATTCTGAATGTTGATAATCTTGCAATAGAGCGTTTCTCTTTGCTCGAACCCTTGGTAAATTTGAGAAATAAGATCAAATTGACATGCGAAGGAATATTGCAATTATTTACGGGGGATTTTCAGGTGAACGAGTCATTTCTGAAAAGAGTGCTCAAGTAGTTCGTAAATACATCGAAGGCGAAAAATTTGCAGCGTATCTCGTTGACATAGATCGAGATGGATGGTGGTTTAAAGATGAAGCAGGGGGGCGAGTAGCAATCAATAAGAATGAATTTAGTCTCTCTTTAAATCAACAAACTATAAAATTTGACGGGGTATTCTGCGCTATTCATGGCACACCTGGCGAAGATGGCGTCATCCAAGGATATTTCGACATCATTGGAATTCCATATAATAATTGTGGGGTTTTGGCTTCAGCCATCACCTTCAATAAAGCAGCGTGCAACAGGTATCTGAAGGCATCCGGAGTAAATGTGGCTATATCTTACATAGCTCGACTCGGACATTCATTTAATGAAGTAGAAATCATTGAAAAGGTTGGCCTTCCCTGTTTTGTGAAACCCAACGATGGGGGATCAAGTATTGGAGTTACGAAGGTTAAACATGTAGAACAATTGACTGAGGCAATTAAAAATGCCCAAGCTGAAGGAGTTGATGCCCTAATCGAAAGCCTTTTGGTCGGAACTGAGGTTTCATGTGGATGTGTTAGTAAAGGCGGGGTTCCAAAATCAACTGGAGTAACTGAAATTGTGCCGGCCAACGAATTTTTTGATTTTGACTCTAAGTATTTGAACCAGGAGACGCAAGAAATTACACCAGCTCGTATTGACCCAAGCGTTTATGCTGAAGTGACGTCCTTAACTGAGAACATCTATGGCTGGCTGCATTGTAAAGGAATGATCCGAGTCGATTATATGATTTGCGAAACGGGTATCTATTTGATCGAAGTGAACACAACACCGGGTTTAAGCGAAGCCAGCATAATTCCACAACAAGCTAAACACTCAGGTTATACTTTGGAAGAATTCTTTGAATTGTCGCTGACAGAGATGTTTCGTGATTAGACTTCTGACCTTAAAAAATCAATCATTTTATTCACGGCAATTGCCCGATGACTTATTTCGTTCTTTTCGGAAAGGTTCATCTCTGCGAAGGTTTTCTTAAAACCACGAGGTAGGAAAATTGGGTCATAACCAAACCCAGCTTCCCCAATAGGTGATTCCGTAATTGTACCATTTACGATTCCTTCGAATTGAAACTCTTGGTTTTTCCAATGAAGATGAATGACGGTTCTGAATCTGGCAGATCTTTCATTCGTTCCTTTTAGGTTTTTAAGCACTAAATCGACATTGTCCTGGAATGAGCAATTGGCTCCTGCATATCGAGCAGAATACACACCTGGAGCTCCATTAAGGCCTTTTATTTCCAACCCTGTGTCATCGGCAAAACAATTTTCATGGAAAAGAGAGTAAATAAAGTCGGATTTTATTTTGGCGTTTACCTCCAATGTTTGGCCGGTTTCGTCAATGTCTCCCTCAAAGCCCATTTCCTTCATCGAGAAGATTTCTATTCCAGTAGGAATTTTGCTTTTAATTTCTCCAACTTTATGTTTATTGCCTGAGGCGAAAATCAGTTTCATGGCCTGTTTTCAGAGGGTTTTGATGAGTGTTTCGTTTTGGGTTTATCCAATGTTTCTTTTTTGAAATAGACGGTCAATAGCAACATACTAAAGAATGGGAGCAAGGGAATCTTGAACCGCACAAGCGCCCCAAAATTTGCTGTAGTGAGTCCAATTCCGAATCCAAGTAAGACGCTAAACATCAGGCAAAAAGTCAATAAAGGGCTATCTAAGATGCGTTTGATTGACCTTAGTGGATTGCGAAACACAAATATGAGTAAGGTTAATACTAAAAAGAAGGTGTTTTCAAAGGCAGATAGCAGCATAACAACGTTTTTCACATGGACCAACGTAGGGCCAAAAAATCCATAAAAAAGAGCTATCGGAAGTTTTGAAAGTACGCCTATAGTACTCGGCTCAATAGTTCCGATATCAAAGGAGTTTCCTCCATAATAATCCCTTTTTAAATCCTCCTGTGTAACAATCGCTTTCTGAATGATTTTATCGCTTGAATAATCACCTAAAACATCGGACAGGGAAGTAAATACAAAGGAAATAAGCAAGATGGTTACGATTAGGGTAAATGGCACCAGCGCCAATCGAATAAACCGGTTTCGAATTTCACTAATCGAAGCATTGAAGATCCAAAGCAGCGCACCTGGGATTAGTACGATAAAAATGTATGCCTTAATGGTTAAAATGAAATATGCAGTGACTATGGAAAAGAAAAGAACGACAGGAGTAATCCTGCGTTTTATGACGAGCCAATAAATTCCGTATGCCACATAGCACATGGATGCATATGTCACCGTGTCTTTCGAAATTCCACTCCCCCAGAAAAGGGCGCTGGGGAAAAATAAAGTTGAAAATGCGGCAATTCTTTCACCACTTGGGACCAAATTCCGGAATAATTGAAATAATTTCCAGGAACAGAGATATGCGGTTGATGCGATTAATATGGAAGAAAGCAGGTAACTTTTGAACGAGAGAAACAGAAAAGGGACAACGATTTTAGAAACAAGGGCTGTGTTCCGTTCAATATAGATGTACATTAATGGGTAGCCAGTTTTTTCGCTGAAAAAGGAGAAGTTTTCGGGAGAGTATCCATCGAAAAAAACCTCGATACCAATGAAAGGACTTTGTTGAATAAGGTTTAAAAAGGGAATCGCGCTGTTATAATAGGAAATCGTATCGCCTCCTCCGTAATAGAATAGGTAAATAAAAACATAGCCTAGTGATCCTAATATCTTAGCACCTAGTCCGAGCATAAACAGCTTTTTGTCTTCCTTAGGTGGGTATAGATAGAGTAACCCGAAAATGACAATAAGATAGATAGGAACAAGTGCAATCTCCCAGCCGGCTATTTGATTGGATATCAATTTAGGTTAATTTGTTTTGAACGGATTGGTACATTTTAATCGAACAAAGGTGCCGTTTATGAAATAACCGAAAGGCGAATGTTGAAAGATAACGCAACATTTTAAGTGCAAAAAAGGTATCAGTTATACTTTCGAATTAGAATTGAGCAGAATGAAGATATTGGTTACGGGTGGAGCGGGATATATAGGATCACATACGATCATTGATATTGTGGAGAATACAAATCATGAAGTTGTTTCAATTGACAATTTTTCCAATTCCGAACCTGAAACTTTTGAGCGCATTGAGCAGATTA
>Ga0115566_10001701_pt1 | contig 18650 bp, 15 predicted proteins | sample COGITO_mtgs_1204_3_FD_87173 | JGI IMG/M metagenome (GOLD analysis project Ga0115566, IMG submission 87173) | Pelagic marine microbial communities from North Sea - COGITO_mtgs_120405 | ecosystem: Environmental > Aquatic > Marine > Epipelagic | place: Germany:Helgoland, sampling site Kabeltonne...
CGGCCAGGTTGCGCGTTACCTTCACTACGAAAAAGCCTACCTCGCTTCCGAACTCGACCCCGCCTTCAAGGACATGAACACTTGGGAATGCCGGTTTATCAGCAACGACCCCTACACCAATCAGGAACTCCAATGGACGCGTAAAATGCTGCGAACCTATCGCCCCGACCACATCACCAACGACGATTACAAGTGGCGGTACACGCGTTTTGTGAAAAGCGATGTACCTTACCAAAGCCCTAACTGGGACGAAGCCCTGGGTACCAAAACACAACAGATTGTCGCGGGCGGCGGGAAGTGCGGACCAAGAGCATTTTACGGGAGAACACTGACACGCGCTTTCGGAATTCCGGCCAGACGCTCAACCCAAACCGGGCATGCAGCAATGAATCGATGGACACCCGATGGCTGGACCATTTGCTTTGGCGCATGGTGGTCAATGGCCTGGTGTGGACCGCAAGGCGGGCTCGACTTCTTGTTGGATTCTCAGGCTCGCGAGAACGAAGATGCGTATCTGCAGGTGCTACGCGCCAAGTGGATCGGCGACGCGTTAGGTGAAGAAGATGTCAGCATTCGCCAATATGGAAGGGGCGGTGGTTTCTGGGACGGCTTGGCGTTCTACAAAAAGCGTGCGATCGTCGAGGACGCAAAGATTGAAGCATTAGAACTGGTCGGCGGAATGAAACTCGGTGAGTCCGACGAGTTGTTGGGCGACGAGAAAGCCGATGAAATCAAGATTCCCGAAGAGCAAAAAAAAATCATTGTTGATAAAAATGGCGTGATCACTATCCCCGCTGTGGCATGCACCGGTCCTCAGAACAACACCGACAAGGTAGCGTTCATGAAAAGTTGGGACGATGGAATGCAAATCCACTATCAACGATTAGGCAACCGCCCTGAAATACTTCGATATTCGGTTGAAGCACCGGCGGCGGGGAAATACGAACTTACTGCAAATGTCGCTACCGTTTCTACTCAGCAAAGCGTCATTTTCCGACTCAACAGGCGGACACTCGTCAACACGACGCTTCCGTATACCAAAGGAATGTGGCAGCAGAGTGAACCGGAAATCATCGAACTACGCAAAGGCAGGAACTCAATCATGGTGACACTTCGTGCTCCCAATCGGGGCGTAAGTCTCAAAGAGTTTCAGCTCAAACCCGTTAAATAAGTCAACAGAGTCCAATTGAGATTACAGAACCACTCCGTCATGAACAATTATTGCCTGACCCGTTTCCTCTTGGTCGCATTGGCTGTGTTAATCTTGTGTGTTGTCCCTGGCATAGCGCAGCAGGAAGGCAAACTCATCCCCGACAGCAAGATCAAGGAACTGAAAACGAAACTCGCGGAAACGGAAACGGCTCGATCGTCCGCGCGTAAGAAACTGGCGATCAAACGGGTACTTCGGGCGGGTGATGCATTGCTTGAACAAAACCAGAACGCCCCCAATCGTTTTGAAGTATTAGGCGTCATCTTTCGGGGACAGCAGTTGTTACTTGGTGTTGATGACTCAGCAACGCACCGTGCTGTTTTTCTGGACACCTGCCGTCAACTCGCCGAGGCCTCAAACGATTATGCGGCGATTCGCCTGGATGCCGATCTTTTGCTGTCGCAGTCCGAACTGGCGAAACGGGGTGCAAGCCCACAAGCAAGGGCAGAGGCCCTGAGGCCGCTGATCAAGAGGTACCAGGACACCCAAGTCGAAGCCAAGGTTGTCCGCATCGCCATGCTGATGGCGATTGAATTGGGAAACGTTCGACTTGTCGGTCACCTGCGACAGGTAATTGCAGAGCGGTTTGCCGGAGACCCGGAGATGATCAACTTCCAGCGTGACAAACTGGCAGGGCAGGTTTTTGGCGCTCCGTTTATCGGCCGTTTTGAGCAATCCGATGGAAAGTCGGTACGATTCCCGATGGACTTTCTTGGAATCACCACCGCGCTCTATTTCTGGTCCCAAAAAGACGGCGGAGCCGAAGACCTGAAAGAATTGGCAGCCGCCTGGAAAAAAGTCAAGCGCGAAGACGCGGCCCGACTTCAATTTATCAGCTTCAATCTGGACGACCTGCCTGATGCCGGCGAGAGCATTCTGCGTGACCTGGGGCTCGATTGGCCGGCGATCAAAATGCCCGGTGGCAAGGACCATCCGATTTACAAGACCTATGCACGCAGAGACCCCAGCATTATCACAGTTAGCCCCACCGGCTACGCAGCGATATTCATGTCCGGCGGACGGCGGAGCCGTGGTTATGAACGGAATCTGCAGTCAATGCTTGCAAGGGTTTGGACGCAGCCGCGTTACACCAGCCAGTTACAGTCTGTGTTCATGGGTGAATATCTGGTGATGGATACCTTGGGAAAATTTAACCCAGCTGCACCTCCAGAGTGGAAGGCGATCGCGGGGAGTGACACGAATAAGACTAACGGGCTCAAGCGGACCGCCGCTTCGGTTCCTGAGGACCAACTACACGCAATCCAAGCGTGTTTTATCCAGCCGCCGCTTCGCTATCGCACGCCTGTCGATCAGGTGCGTGCCGGTTTTGAAAAGGCTGACGCCTTGTGCCGTAAGGCAATCGCCGACCACTCTGCCGCCGACGACCTTTGGATTGTGCGCAATCGTCGCATCATCGCTTTGCTTGGACTGTGGCAACTTGACCGCGATCAAACCCACTTTGAAGCCGCTGTGGCGGAAGCTGAAACCGCGATAGAGAGTGGCTATCCAGCTGGCACCGATATCGTGGCCCGATTCTGTTTGGCAAAGCAAGCACTACGAGCCGATGACTCAAATCCTTCAGAAGTGATTAACACGCTGATTAAGCAGACAGATGGCGACAGGGCTTCTGGGCCTGCGATCGCTGCCGCCTCCGTCTTAGCGCTTGATTCCGGCGACCGCAAGCTGCACGAACAATACCGCACAGATTTCCTCGCCAAACACACCAGCAACCCGATGATGTGGACTGCTGCGTCTTTCCTTCTAAACCGTTACCATCGGTACTGGCTTTATCACCCACCGTTCGTTGCGGGTTGGACTTACGGCCGCCGCCAGGGGCACTTTCTGGCCATCGGCCAAGCCGAAGACGCTCAGCGTACTTTGCAGGTGGAACTGAAGACCCTCGATGGAAAATCACTGCGGATTCCCGAGGACACTGCAGGAAAGTGGACGGTGATTGAGTTTGTTTCCAGTGCGGAAGGTAACCTGCATCTGCAGCGTTACGGAACCTTCGTAGAAGGTCGCCCCTTTGATGACGTTCTGCGGTTCGCTGCGGTTCTGGGTGAGGATGCAAATACGATCCGCATGAAGCTGAAAGAGAAGAAAAAGCCAGACCCTTTTCCGATGCTATTGGTCCCCAATGGGCTTCAAAACCCAATCGTCAAACAACTGGGTATCCTCGCCGAGGACGAGAAGCCTAACCTTTTGATACTCCGACCAGACGGCGGAATCGCAGCCGCTCTTTCTGGCCTTACCATGAAGTACCAAAAAGACAACGTGATTCAGAATGTAATGGAATGGCACGATGAAAAGGCTGTCGACGAAGCGTTGAACGAGGGTAATCTTGAAGAAGCTAAACGCCTCGCCTTTGCCTTCGCACCCCGCGAAGAGCCAGCGTCGCCCGATTCAAAAACGAAAACAAAACCGACCACCATCTCGATCCCACACCGGCGGAGCAGGGCCAAGGTCTACATGGCAATGAAGGATTGGGAGGCCGCTCTAGCGGATATTCAGGAAACTTATCTGCAGGTGAACAGCAAAGCGGGCTGGCTCAGCATGCGCACAAACGAATTGGAAAAGACCGAGAACTTGAAGGCCAAGATCCTCGCGGCGTTGGAGCAAGAGAAATCTGAAAAGTGAAGGTTGACTCGGAAAGGAAGAACAGCGACCGACGCTACTTACCCACGACGCTACTTACCCACGACGCCAATCACACTGCGATTGGCACGTTTAAAAATTCTATCCCATCCAGACTACGTTAAATCCGTGATCTTCTTGATGTCAGCCAATTCCTCGGGCTGGCCCTTTCCACTGAACCTTCGCCGGATGTTTCGATCGGCCGAAGCCGAGTCATCGTTGTCGGCGAGGTCATCGTTGTCGGCGAGGTCATTAAGAGATGGTCAGGCGGGGACGCTTTCGGGAATCAGATGGTCACGTAGGCCACGTGACCTTGCACAGCCGACCTGCTCCATCACCTGTTGCAGTTGCTTTTTGAGCATTTCAAACGTGTGATGGCCACCGTACTTGCCCAGGGCACAGACGCCGAACATCGGAGTACGTCCCATGAATGCAAAGTCAGCCCCACACGCGAGGCAAGCCGCTATATCGGCTCCCGAATACATTCCACCGTCTATCATCACTTTCAACTTACTGCTGAATTCCGGCACAAGTTTATACAGAGGAGCGATTGTTGATTGTCCCCGATCAAGCTGTCGACCACCATGATTGGAAACGATCATTCCGTCCAAACCATGTTTGACTGCGATCTTGGCGTCATCTGGGTTTACAATTCCCTTCACCACCAAATTGCCCTGCCACTTTTCACGAATCACCGCGATCTTTGATTCAGTCAGCCGCCCCGAGAAAGTCTTGTTCATGAACAAGCCCAGATGCTTCATGTTGAGACCTTTGGGGATGTAGGGTTTCATCGTCTTGAACTCAGGCTTTCCAGCGATGAGCTGGCCCGTTGCCCAAGTAGGACTCAAAAACATCTGGACGATATTTCTAGGCGTCATTCTCGGAGGAATCGATAAGCCATTTCGGATTTCTTTTGGGCGATAGGCAAAGGTGGGTGTGTCCGCCAAGATCACAAGCGTACGGCAACCCGCCTCCCAAGCTCTCTCCAACAGCTTGTCGCGCAATTCGTCCTCGGCTGGATGGTACAGCTGAAACCAAAACTTGCCGTCTGTGATCTTACCGATGTCTTCGATGCTGGCGGTACTGACCGTGGACAACGTGAACGGGACTTTATGATCGACCGCAGTTTGGGCCAAATACTCGCATGCCTTGGGCCACATCAGCCCTTGCAAACCGACGGGAGCGATCCCAAATGGCGCATCATAGGATTCGCCGAACAGCTCCGTCGTTTGGTCGGCTCCTTCGAAATCACGCAGGTACCAAGGTTTCAGCTGCACTTGGCGAATGTCGCTATTGTTTCGCGCCAAGTTGATTTCTGAAAAACAACCAGCAGCCAGATAGTCGTAGGCAAAACCTGGCATCCGCGACTTGGCTCTTGCTCGCAAATGTTCAACAGATGGATATTCAGAATTAAAGTGGGTCTGCATGGGGCTGAAGCTACGCTACCAATAAATATTGCAAAAAATTTAATATACACAAATTGCAAGTAACCATCGCGGTGGCGGTTGGAACCGACCATAAACGACCCGGTCTGCGGTAAACCTCAAGCAGACTGGCGGCATCTCAATGCACTATTTTGAATTTGGTCCTTCCCAATAACGCGCATTTGACATCCTCTCCGAGTTACGTTTGCACGGTGATCAAAGGAGGATTCAGATGCTATCGCATAATCAGGACGTGTGAATCCACCTGAAGAAAGAAAAATAACCAGAAGAAGTATTTGCTGGTAGTGAAGTGGACCGGACGCCAAATCCCGTCCCAAAAGTAGGGAGCGATATACTCGGAAACTCGAGAAACTCCGACGACCTTCATCAATTTAAGTACCCCCGACTGGATTCGAACCAGCGACACCAGCTTTAGGAAAGCTGTGCTCTATCCACCTGAGCTACGGGGGCAATTCGCGATTGAATCGATCGGACATTTCTATCCATCGTCACAAGACAAACCAAGACAACCAATTCTAGGAAACAATCTACTTAAACTGCAAGACTGCCGTTACAGGATAGTGATCCGAGGGATAGCGTTTTCTGTCATTTGATCTGTCAATCGACGCAGACTTTGTCTCGAATTCTGATGAACGCAAGACCCAGTCGATCCTCGCGCCACCTTCGTTTCCACGAAACCCTCCGAATGTTCCGTCGGATTTGGATGCTTTTTTATGGATGTCCCGATACGTATCAAATAACTTCACCGAATCCAGACCAACGATCGAGTTATAAGGTTCAGATTTTTCCGCACAATTGAAATCGCCGGTAATGATCCCAGGCAATTTAAATTCGCCAAATTTTTTAGCGATCAGTTTCGCCGATTCTTTTCTGGCAACTTTTCCACGATGATCAAAATGAGTGTTTAAAAACAAAAACTCTTTGCCGCCATTTAACTTGTCTTTCAATCGAATCCACGTTGCGATTCGTGGAAGCGAGGTGTCCCAACTTTTGCTGGCAACTTTGTCCGGAGTCTCGCTCAACCAAAATTGCCCCGCCGCGACTTTTTCAAAACGAGCAGTCTTGTAATAGATTGTGCACTGTTCGCCCCGTTTCGGATTCGAGTCCCGCGACCAACCAATTGATGAATAGTCCGGCAAATTGTCTTGCAGATAATCGGCCTGAAATTCCAACGTTTCCTGAGTACCCAACAAATCAGGCGAGAAATCCTTAATCGTTTTGACCACCAATTCTTTTCTAAATTTCCAATGATTGTCGCCGTCGTTTGCCGTTCCAAAACGAATATTGAAACTCATGGCAGAAATCGGTTTCGGATCTTCTGCTCTCACGTTTTGGGCGGAAAGCGTTGCAAAACAAATCGCAACCGCAAGACAAAGCACTGTTTTCTGGAAAGTGAGATTATTCATTTTTCAAACTGACTAAAGTTGTGAGTCCCCGTAGTTTATCAGAAGTCGATGTTAACGCAGCACGCAAAGAAAATTTTCATGGTCCGTCCGAAACGAAGATAGATTTCGTTGCAAATTCGCCCCAACCAAAAGGTAGCAGGAACATCGTTGAATAAAAAATTCTAGCAGCCTAAACGGTCAACACCAAAGTAGTCCGACTACTCGAAGTCTTCGTTGGTGATCTTTGTTTCGCCCAATATTTTGCCGGCGTGGGATTTATAGACCATCTTGTAGTAGATCCCCATCTTCAAAGCCTTTAACGTCTGCGCTGATGACTTGAATTTTGCCTTCGCCAAACTTCGCAAATTTTCATCCGTCATCTGACTTTTGTCCACCTTATAGCCCTTGGCATAAGTGCACTCGAATACGACGCCGTCTTGGTCGCCATCTCGCGTCACGGTGACATCTTCAACCACGCCATTGGATTCCTCAATCGCATTTTTTTTCAGAGCGGTTCCATCCTCGATAATCCGAAGTAAAAAACGCTCTCGATTCTGAGCTTCGTCACCGCAGCCGATAAAACCGAGCACCAATACAAGGAGGTGACTTCGTAAAAAAAATTGATTCACGCGATATCCGAAAAAAATAGCTTAACCCGGCAGTTATTCGATGTTTCGGAGTATACGAGTTTTCAGGCAAGATCGCAATTCTCACCCTTCTTCAAAAAAACAGTTGACTGCAGCTCGCCGATCGCCTACCGTACCACCTAACTAGTACAGAGGACGTTATGCTCATCAACATTGACGCGAGTAACGGCCTGGCGATCTACGATCAGGTTGTGCGGCAAATCAAGTACGCGGTTGCCAACGGCACCATCCGGGAAGGGGAGCTGGTTCCCAGCGTTCGTGAACTGGCTCGGGATTTGACCATCAATCCAAACACCGTGGCACGTGCTTACCAACAACTGCAATCGGCAAACGTCCTGGATTCGGTTCGGGGAACCGGGCTGATCGTTAAAAAATCGGCCACCGCCAAATGTCGCAAGGAACGGGTCACCTTGCTTCGTCAGCGAATACGCGAGGTCTTTCGCGAGGCCAAGCAAAGCCGCCTCGATTTCCCAGAACTCAAGTCTCTCGTGGATGAAGAGCTTGAGAAAGTCAATTCAGTAAGAACTTCTAATGGGGAGAGTGAATAATGGAATCGGTCATTCAATTTAAAAATGTTACAAAAAAGTATCGAGGCAAGGTTGCACTCAATGACGTTTCCTATTCGGTTCCCAAAGGCGTCGTCTTTGCGTTGCTGGGTGACAATGGTGCCGGAAAAACGACGTCCATCAAAACGATGCTCGGGTTCGTCAAGCCAGACAAAGGACACGTTTCAGTTCTGGGACTCGATAGTCAAAAGAATGACGTCGAAATTCGTTCGCGCATCGGGTACGTCGCCGAACAACCCAGTTTTTACGACTGGATGCGAGTTGACGAAGTCGGTTGGTTTGTCGCCGGTGTTAGGGGCGGCCAGTTCTTCGATGAATACCGACGCCAAATCGAACAGTTCAAAATCCCGATGACCAACAAGATCTCCGAATTATCAAAAGGGATGAAAGCCAAAGTCGCGTTGGCGGTTGCAACTTGACATGATCCGGAAATCCTGATCTTGGACGAACCGACATCAGGTCTCGATCCGATGGTTCGCCGTGAGTTTATGGAAAGCATGGTCGACCGGGCAGCCACTGGGAAAACCGTATTCCTCTCAAGTCATCAACTCAACGAAGTCGAACGGGTCGCTGATTATGTCGCCTTGATGAAAGACGGCAATCTTTTATTTACCGAAAGCCTGAATGAGCTGAAGGAAAACATCTCCGAGCTTTCGATCGCCGTCTCTGAAGCCGGCGTCCCCTTACCGAAACTACCTGGAGAGATCATTCACTCCGAAAAGCGTGGACGACAATGGAGAGTCCTTGCCAAGGACGTTGGCGACGATGCCATTTCGCAAATCGAATCGCAAGAGTTTGTCGAACATTGCTCGGTCAAACGACCAACGTTGGAGGAAATTTTTGTCGGTTACCTTTCTGAAAACGAGTCTGGATTCCCAAACAGAGATCGGGAATTTGACGCAAGGGAAAATTCCGAAGCCGCCAATTCGACGGAGGAAACTCTTCCTAGCAGTTGAGCCGTCAGGCAAGCCCTCATTGAAACGTTAATTTCACAAAGCTGATACCGAGCAAGTTCTCGAATATTTCTCTTTGAATCCTATCCACCAATACGTCGATCAAATGAGCAACCTCATAATTAGCCAATCTGGTTCAGGAGCAGAGGAGCCGAACTCCAGTGTCGCACGACGAGCCTTGTTTTGGAAAGAACTTCGGCTCATTGGAATTTACGCGACAGCTTTAGTCGCCTCCTGTCTGGGTGTCATTTTGTTCTTCGAAGCGATTGAGTGGTTTGGCCCGTTTTTAGATACTTTTCAACAATTGCAGGTTGGGATCGCACAAGTGACGCCCATACTTGTGACGCTATCAACCGCAGCAGCGATTTTTTCTATCGAACATGAATACCAGTCATTTTCGTTTTTGAGATCGATGCCGTTTTCATCGCGTCGGATCGTGGCTACCAAGATACTAGCTGCCGCGAGTTTTAGCTTTCTTTCGGCGGTCGTGCTTTGGCCAATCAGCTTGTGGCTTGCTGCGAATGACTTCAAGGATTCAACCCTGCATGATGGGCTCTTCTCAATTGCGGCAACGACTAATCTTTACCTGTTCGGCATTTACTTTTCGATGACCAGTAAGAAAGTCATTGCCGCGATTGGAAAATCAGCACTTGGGTTTGCGATCACGTCGGTGCCTTCAAGCCTAGCACTTTGGTTTGACGTAAGCACGACAGGTGATACTCTATTTTGGAGCCTTGAATACGGATTCAAGTCAGCTTCGATTGTGATATTGATTGGGTTGATCGCCCTGAAGTCCCGTACATGGACCCACGACACGGTTCCGTCGAACTGGGTTCCAAACTGGCTCATCCTGCCAAAGCGAGAGATCCAATCGAATTCGTCACGGCCCCTCATTTCCCCGCTGTGGAGGCTTGTTTGGCTGCAGCGACGAACTGGGCTTTGGGTTTTCGTTATTGCTCTTTTGCCCTTTTGTTTTTTCCTAAAGGAGCTCGCTGCGGATCTAATTGCTGATCGACCTTACAATTCATCAACGCTGTTTTCGAGATCGGCACTCTGTTTGGCATTCAGCGTCGGAATTTTGGGGGCCGGAATTTTCAACGGAGTTCAATCAGCACGCATGATGCTTGTGCAACCGAACTATCGCCCGTCCCTGATCTGGTTGAGCCAGTTGATCGTGCCGGTTTTTATTTGCTTGGCAACAGGTCTCGTCATTGATTCATATGCAAGTGAGTTTTCGCGACGGATTTTCTATTTCACCGAATCGATGCTCATTGGCCTCGCTGTGGGACAGATGTTCTCGATATTTTTTCGATCGTACATCGTTGCAATTGCGCTCACGTTTTTAACATTGTGGAATGCGTTCCTTCTTCACGACTATTTGACCGATTACGTCAATCAATTTTGGCCAAATTGGGTCTGTCTCATTGGATTGCCATTCGTTACGACGTTTATTCTGCGAAGAAAATGGTTGTATTCGCAACCTATGCGCAATGTGCTGGTTCCATTCCTTTGGTTGGCGGCTGCGATTTCGGTCGTGCAATTTCCAATCAATCGACTTGTTGAAATTCCATGGGTGTCTGATCACGAAAGAGCCATAACATTTCCACACGGCAAGGGCGTCAGCTGGGAAATGCTTCACGATCTTCAAAAAGTCATCGACGATCGGGAGCTTACCGAATACTCGCATGATCTCATCGAGAGAGTCTTGGACGAGTATGAGGGCGGAGAAATACTTCTGACCCACACTCGACCACACGAGAAAGACCTTCGCCGATACAGTCGCGTTGATGCGATTTTGAATGGAGCCTTGATTCCTAAGGGTGGAATGTCTGACCGCGTTTACACATTGAAGATGAAGATATTAGAAACATGGCCACGTTCATTGCGGTTTTCTGACCCCTCCTTTGATGGCGCAATTCGATTGGCTCAGGACCGGCGCACGACGACCGACGATCTAAGGCAATTGATCGAGGCGTTTAAGTATGAGGAACATCTTGAGCGTTATCGGTATTGGGTTGCTGCGAAGTACTTCAGCGTGGAACGCAGTGCGCGATATCCCCGACCAGATCGTGCCCCAAGGCAACAACGCTCATCATTTGATGAATTTTTCTTTTGGGAACGATCTCGCGAAAGTCGGGCAAGAAATTTTGCTGCGATTCATGCGATTCAATACATAGATGAACTCAGGAAGAGCTTCGAGCGATCTGAGAAACAGATGGAATCACTCGAGCGAACTCGGTCTTCTTTGCCGCCGTTGTATCGTTCAATCGTCGAGGAATATCCCGATTTCGATTTCGCAGAATCAGTTCCGTTTTTTCATGGAGATATCAGAGAGCAACGTATTCTGCGGATCGGTTTAGCGATCGTAGCATGGCAAAAAGACCACAACGGCGAATACCCCGATTCGCTTCAGCAACTGGTCGGAGTTTATCTTGACCACATCCCAGACAATCCAATGAATGAGACACCGTTCTGCTACGCACCAAATGGATTACCTGGCCAATACATCAAACCAAACGGACCCACACAAAACTTAATCAATAATGGGCGTAATAAAGGCGGGCGATACCTTGAAGAACTTGTTGCCGACCAGCCGTTTCTTTGGATAAACGGTACCTATTGGGATTCGAAACCCGACGACAAACAACCCGTAAGAATCACGTCGGTGGACGGCTTGAAGGAGGGGGCTCCGAATTGCGATCCCCGGCTAATTCAATTTTATGTCATTCCACGAATCAAAAATCTTGAACAGGAATAGATCGAACAAAAAAAAGATGGAACGGCAAGCCATCGGAAAGCGACCGCTTCTCAAATTCAAGAAACGAAATCTTAAACCAGAATATCCAGCAGGTAATCCGACGTTTCATAAACTGCGGCGGCGACGGCAGCATTGACTTTCACGCCATGTTCAGCCGCTTTCAATTGCATCACGGCGTTGACATCAGTTGACGTACTGGGATTAGCGATCGTTTGAGCTGCCGCGTTTAGGCCTTGCAAGTTCTGTGCGATCCCGGCATACGATGCGTTAAATGCGGATTGAATCACGATGAAGTTTCCTTGCAAATGGCGCGACCGAAATGGCAATTGGGATACGATTTTTTTCGACCCAAGAATTTGCACTTAAGAAGGATAGCTTACAAAGGACGTTTCTTCCGATTCCGTGTGTCGAAAGGCTTGAAGATCAACCTGGATCAACCGAATTAAACTCTGATTCAAATCGATCGCCTTTTTTCACCGGGTTACCTCTGAGAAAATCGGCAATTGGCATCGCTTTTTTGCCTGCCGGTTGGACTTTTAAAAGATCCAACTGCGAACCGGCAGCCTGCACGATCAACCTGGTTTTATCGACGAATACAACCGATCCGTTCGATTCGGTCGAATCGATGTCCGCCTTAAGAAAATCAACTTCGGAAAAGATCAACCGCCTCGCCGCTTGCTCACCGCGAATCAAATTTGAATAGGTTGCCGGCCACGGTTGAAAAGCGCGCACCTGATTAAAGATTTGCTCCGCCGTTCGGTTCCAATCAACGTCACCGTCGTTTTTTTTCAAACGTGGTGCCTTGGTAACCTCTGCCTTCAACTGTTTTTTGCCGATCTCTGCTTCTCCATCCCAACTTTCGAGCATCGCAATACTCTCTAAAACCGCTTCCACGCCGGCCAGTGACAGTTTTTCTTCAATCGTAATCGCAGTGTCTGATTTTTCGATCGGCAGCGTAACTGTTTTGATGATCGGACCACCATCCAGTCGCGGCGTCATCAAGATGACACTGTTTCCCGTCTCTTTGTCACCGTTGAAAATCGCCCAGTTGATGGGAGCAGCTCCACGATATTTCGGTAGCAGAGATCCATGCAGATTAATACCGCCAAGCTTTGCCAATGACAAAACCTCTCGCGACAGAATCTGTCCGTAGTCACATACGACAAATAGCTCGGCGTTGAATGCGGCAAGCGTTTCGGCAAATTCCGCATCGTTAACGGATTGCGGGTCATAAATGGGCAGACCCAATTTCTCTGCGGATTCCCGCATTGGATTGATGTCTTTGCGTTTGCCGCGATGTGAACCGGCCGGTGGCCGCGTGATCAGCCCGCAAACTTCATGTTCCGACTGAACGAGTGCTTCAAACGTTGGAACGGCAAACGGTCCAGTTCCCATCATGAGTATTTTCATCTAACGATCCTTGTCTTAAAAGTTCATCGGGAAATCAATTCGCTGAAATATGTTAACGCCCAAATGAAAAAAATAAATCACATGGCCAAATAGTCGCGAAGAAACGACCGGTTTTACTCAGGTTCCTGCTTGCTTCGTCAGTTCTTCGGCCATGTGTTTGATCGCGAATCGCTCTTGAGCTTGCACAACGCAACGATCGCAAAGCAGGTCGCAATTATCGGATCATCCTCCCGCATTCGGGTGGATCGATTGGACCATGAGCCATCCGATTGCTGGTCTTTGGTCAGAAAGTCCGCGAGCAATTTGGATTGTTTTTTAAAGCGATCGGAAAACAAATCCATCTCCAACGCAAGACTCATTGAATAGTAGTAAAACAGCCCGTTTTTCCAGCTGTCATCATCACTCTCTCCAAATCCAGGGACCGATAAGCGAAACGGTTTTTGCTCGATCCACCTCACTGCGGAAACGAAACCGGCGTCTAATGCATTTTTATGTTCAAGCGAAGGCTTTGCCGTTGCCTTCGCTAACGATTTCAAGATTCGAATTCCGTCAGCTGTTGCCGTTCCATAACTTCTCGGTGCACTGAATCTCTTGTCAGCCCATCCCGCTTTATTGCCTTCATGATCCTTTTTGGGATGAAAGTGAAAACCGCCGTCGATGTTCTGAATTCGCCGTGCCCAACGAAACAATTTCTCTCTAGCATCGTTGGCTGGCTGGGATTGATCACTTGCTAAAGCTTGAATTGCAAAACTGCTTACCGAGACATTTGTGCCGGGCGACGTTCGTTTACCTTGCATCCAACCGGATAAATCCCAACCACCGTAGTCTGGTTCAATTGCCGTCAGACCATGGGTTTCATCAAGCTGCGCGTCGCAAAGAAATTTCTGCAGCAATTTGATTTCGGCGATGCTGAGGCATCTCAATTTCGACTTGTGCGTGAAATTTTCGTTTGCCAAGATCAAAAACGAGGTCGCGTAAACTGCATAGTCCGGACCGCTCACATTCGACACGTAACCATTTTTCTGGATGCCCAAACGCTGAAAGGCAAATGCGTTTTTGATTTCCGATTCGTACTGCTCAATCGTTTTCTGATCGCAGTTGGAGATCGCATAAAGTACCAACGATGTGATCGCGGCACCTTGCTTCAAGTTGCCGTAATAATCAGATTTCCAATTGCCATCATCGCTTTGGTTCTGGATCAAGAACTTCAAACCACTTTTGATTGCGATTTGCTCCTGTGATTGACGGCCCCAGCCTGATTGCGGGATCCATGCCAAACCCAAAATCAAAAGGAATGTCAATCTCGTTATGTGCATTAAATTTCGATTCCCCATGTGCAAGACAAACCGGACGACCATGAAGTGAAGATAGATTTGGGACGGCAACATAGCTACCTTGTGAAAATTGGCCTCAAATGCAGCGATGCATGAGAGTATTAATGGTAAAATGGTCCAATAGTGGCAGGCTCGTTCGTAATGCCCCTCATATACTTCAGCCGAATTCAACGCACCGAAAAACCATGTCAAACGAAAATGGAGATTCTGAAACGGGTTCGATGGCACCGTTTGAGTTCGTCGACTTTTCCAAAATCGAATCAGTAGCTTGCCCGTGCGGACAGGCAAAAAGAGCTTTTGCCGACACTGTCGATTTTCCCGGTACCGTGCACGTTACAGAAATTTCAGCGGAAGCCAGAAGTCATTATCACAAACAACATTCCGAAGTCTATTACTTCCTTGAGTGCGATGCAGACGCGAAAATGGAGCTAAATGGCGAAATAATGAATGTGAAACCGGGCCAATGCATTTACATACGTTCCAACACGATGCATCGTGCGATCGGCCAAATGAAGGTCCTGATCATTTCAATGCCGAAATTCGACCCTTTAGACGAGCACCTAGAGGCCTGAAAGCCCTTAAATTAGTTGGTTGCACACTAGGATTTCGGGGCTTATGCTGTAGGTATAAAAGTTCCAAGCGAATTGGAAATTTCACCACCTTTCAAGCTTTTTAGATTGTTGTCGGGATTATACGTGAGTTTCGAGAAAGCATTTAAAACGATTTCCGCGATATTGGTCGTGGTTAGCGCGGGGGGTTGTCTGAGCCAAGATTTTGAATCACAATCGCTGGCCAAGTACAAATTAAAGAACGCGAACACGTTTACCGGATTCGTCTTGCCTGGTTCTAAGAGGCCAGCGGCGGCGAGACGTGCACAGCAAATTGTGCGACGCGGTAGTTTTCCACGCGGTAGTTTTCCACGTGGTAGTTTTTCGTTTCCGCGAAACGGTTCGATGCCAATGGGTGGTTTTTCAACTCCTCGTGGTGGGTTCAGTGCCCCAACAGGGCAATTTTCTTGGCCGACTGGAGCTGGAGGCTTTTCACAGCCTAAAGGTGGGTTCAGTTGGCCAAATCAGAATAGCGGCGGATTTTCCTCGCCCCAAAATTCGGGAAACGGTTTTTCACAACCAGCTTCCGGATTCTCTTGGCCCAAAGGCAATTAGGCCTTTCCCAAGTATTGAGAGAGATAACAAACGGATGACGCAATTGATTGCTCAGCTAAGACAACTTACCATCGGAGATGGATTACAACCTTCTCAAGTCAAAATCTTCTTGAAAGTCACAATGGCGTTTGTGATCGGATTGGTCACCGCAGCAGTTGTGTTTTAGAACAGCACTGCACTGCCAAACGCTCGCCGATCGCTGCACCATACAGCGGAGGCTCTGCTGAGGAGCGAGTTGGACAAAAATTACCGGTGAAAAATTACCGGTGAAAACCCCCAGCATTTACATTGCCAGGCGTATCGGCGCGGATCGCTTTGCCGACATCTGAACCCAGCATCTTAATCCTCCCGGCGTTTAATCGAAGCGCATCGTGGATTAAACTTCTTTCTTTTATCCCCTTTGAGCCTGTCAACTGAAATCTTGTGTTGATCCGGTTACAATCAAGGGAAGTTCGCCGCCCAATGACCCTACGGCAACAGATGGCTGCGTGGTGAGTCGAACTATGGACCAGACGAACTTCCGCGATAAAACCACCCAATCGAAGATTAAAAGCTTACACATTCCTACCGACATCAGTAGATTCCAACCCATGAAACGCCTGTCAATTTTGCTTCTGTTAACCGTCTTTTTCGCTGTAAATTCTCTACAGCCTTCCGCACTTCTAGCTCAGGATTCCAGCAAATCGGGATCTCAGAATTGGTACAAGGGAAATCTGCATACGCATTCACTCTGGAGTGACGGCAATGATTTTCCAGAGATGATTTGCAAATGGTACAAAGACCGCGGGTACCATTTTTTGGGACTTTCTGATCACAATATTTTGAGTGTCGGCCAGAAATGGATGGACGTCGAGGTGGTAAAACGGCGAGGATCGAAAACCGGCTTTGAGCGTTACCAAAAAGTTTTTGGTGGCGATTGGGTTGAAACCCGGATGAAGGACAACAAGACGGAAGTCCGGCTAAAACCGCTCAATGAATTCAAGGCACTCTTTGATGAGCCTGAAAAGTTTTTGATGATCCAAGCGGAGGAAATCACCGATCATTTTGGCCGCCTACCGATCCACATCAATGCGACCAACCTGCAAGATCTAATCAAACCCCAAGGTGGGACGAGCGTTCGCGATACGATCTCCAATAATCTGAAAGCGATCAAGCGGCAGCAAGAGCGAGTCGGGCGTCCCATTTTCGCCCATTTGAATCACCCGAATTTTGGATGGGCCGTGTCCGCAGAAGACCTAGCGGCCGTCGTTGAGGAAAAGTTTTTTGAAGTCTACAACGGACACCCAAGTGTTAATCAATTGGGCGACGCCAAACGCCCCAGCTTGGAGAAAATGTGGGATATCGCCAACACCATTCGAATTGGAAAAATGAAGCTGCCACCCCTGTATGGAATCGCAACGGACGACTCACACAATTATTTTGGCACGACGGGTTCATCGCCTGGCAGGGGTTGGGTGATGGTCAAGGCAGCCAAGCTAACACCATCAAAGTTAATCAATGCATTGGAGGCGGGTGACTTCTACGCATCTAGCGGCGTCGAAGTCAATTCCTTTGCACACAACGATTCAGCCAAAACGTTTTCCGTTTCGATCAAGGCAGCAAAAGGTGTGACGTACAAAACGCAATTTATCGGAACCAAAAAAGATGTGGACGTTTCGGAATTGAAAAGCGTGGGAGTCGTTCTCAAAGAAAGCAATGAACTGAATCCCAGTTACAAACTTACGGGTGACGAACTTTATGTGCGTGTCGTGATTACTTCCAGCTCATCGCATCCGAATCCTTCGCTCAAAGGACAGAAACAACAGGCTTGGTTGCAGCCGATGTGGAGATAGGCTCTGCGATGATAGAAGTGCTATCCTTCGTCCCTATTTCAAATTTTCGGCACGGGTGAGTAACGGAGTGAACCTGGGCTGCGAGCGACGACCCGTTGAAATTGACTGTACGCTTGGGCGCAGCACGCCCGTGTCGGCTCTCATACCAAATGCTAATAGGAGAAGTAAATGGCTGTTGTCAGTGGCTCAATCAAGGTCAAGAAGAAGGATTTCGAGGAAGTCGAATTCAAATATCAGGAGCAGCAATTAAGCAAGGGCGGTGCGGGCAGCCGAGGCATTCAAATTGGAGTCTCCGGAAGCAAGAGGGGAGTTCAGAAGTACAAATTTGACCCGAATCCCCACGACAATCCGAAATACAACAAAGGGCAGGAGAAGTTCTACAAGGAAGTTGCCCAAGCACTCGTTGATCTTTGGATTACCGCCCAAGAAGCCGAGGCCAAAAGAGCCAAATCAAAAGAGGTGGAAGGGAAGTTTCCTCGATACGGAAAGGCGAAAGTGAAAGTAATGGGGATCAGTTACAAACTGGTTTCGACGTAAAACATTCCACTTCGCCAAAATGAGATACTAAAAAAGCCGTTCGCTTCAAACGAAGCGAACGGCTTTTACCTCTTTGCTGATCAAAGCTGCAATTTCAATCGACGTAATTACCAGAACCGAGGTGCGAGTCCATTACTGGATGCTCCGCAATTCTTCCCATTTCGTCTAAACCGCGTCTTTGACCGATTGAGTGCCAACCGGGCACTTCTTCCAATTCCGGCATCAGATCGATCAACTGTTCTCTAAGCATTTGAGCGAATCGTTGGATGGGTTCTTCGGTAGCGTTTTCTGCTATCGACACCGCAGTCTTCATAATTCGCAACAATTTGGCTCGCTCAAGAACTGGACGGGACAAGGGTCCACCCGGTTCTTGCAGCAAATCAATCATTGGAACATCGAGGACTTCCTGCCAACGTTTAAGTTGGCTGATTCTAAGATCTGAGTCTTCGTCTTCTTCGGATCGGATTGAACGAATATCTTTGTTCATTCGCCGCGCCGCTGTCCGAAGAGAAACGCCTTGTTGCTCTCTTACGTGTCGAATTCGATTAACAGAAACCGGCGCATTTGCGTCGACTCCATCTTTCTCATCGTCCGAGAGAACTCGAAGTTTTGCCATAGCCATTCTGCACCTCCCAGGTTGTTACACCTGATGGTTGTTTTAGGACCAAAGGTCCGGACAATAAAGAAGAGAGATAACAACGCATCGATTGTCCAATCCGCCGCGTTGGTCGAACCTTAATTGAATATTGAAGGATCTAAAAAGAGAAAAGATAAAA
>Ga0115566_10001702_pt1 | contig 18650 bp, 16 predicted proteins | sample COGITO_mtgs_1204_3_FD_87173 | JGI IMG/M metagenome (GOLD analysis project Ga0115566, IMG submission 87173) | Pelagic marine microbial communities from North Sea - COGITO_mtgs_120405 | ecosystem: Environmental > Aquatic > Marine > Epipelagic | place: Germany:Helgoland, sampling site Kabeltonne...
AATCGAGCCACTTCGGCTATCATAAAACCACCCATTCTATTGTCGAGGGCGCGGCCAACCAAATGGTTTTTGTTCAAAATCATGAACTCATCGGGATAGGTGATGACACATCCCACATGAATGCCCATTTCTTCCACTTCCTTTTTTGATCGAGCTCCGCAATCCAAGAAAATATTGGTAGTAGAAGGAATTTTCTCATCCTTTCCAGACTTGCGCACGTGGATGGCTGGCCAGCCAAAAACAGCCGTTACTCGGCCTTTGTCCGTATGAATCAAAACGCGTTTAGATGGAGCAATCTGATGATCAGAACCACCATTTCGCTTTACGTATATCATTCCATCATCGGTGATGTAATGCACAAACCAAGAAATTTCATCGGCATGTGCTTCAATCACGACTTTATACTTCGCTTCTGGGTTAATCACCCCAACAGCCGTTCCGTAGGTATCCACAAAATACTCGTCAATGTAAGGCTTCAAATAATCCAACCAAAGTTGCTGGCCCGGCCACTCAAACCCAGTTGGCGAAGCATTGTTGAGGTAGGCCTCAAGAAATTTCATGGATTTGTCTGTCAACACAGTAGGCTTGTCAGCCTTTTTGGATTTTTCGGTTTTTGCCATTGTCTTTTTATTGTCGGCCGAAAGTAAATCATGGCAGGGTCAAAAACCAACATCTATCCTCACACAAAACACTTTTTGACACTTGCTGTTAAATCCTTCAGGCTAAATCACAATTAGCTGCTTTCTTTGAACGCTCAATCCAATTTATGTTTACCACAGGCCGAATCATTTTCACCATTTGCTTTCTTATCGCTTTTGCGATCTACCTCATTTGGGCTTATGTCAAGGACGCTCGATTGCAGAAGAAATACTACAAAGGAACCGGTTACATCCTACTCATTCTACTCGGAATCTGGATAGCATTTTACACTTTCGTTCGACTTTCATGATATTTCGAGTCAATTGTGTAATCTAGCACAGTGATTCGCTTCCTCATCTTCTTAATCGCTTTTAGCCTCGCTGGTTGCGGCCTTAAAAACAAAAAGGCCCGAGTGGAGCAAGCGCCCTTTTGTCGCGACTTAGATGAAATCATTGCCAGCGGCAAACTCGTTGCACTGACCGATGTTAGCTCCACCAGCTATTTCGTTTATCAAGGTGCGGCAGTCGGATTTGAATACGATCTATTAAAACGTTTCGCTAAGGAATTGGGTGTTCAGTTGGAAATCAAGGCCGTGGAAGACCTCGACTGCATTGTTGATATGTTGGAGCAAGGCGAAGGCGATTTAATTGCCGCCAATTACACCGTTACACCCGAGCGACAAGAGCTCATAAATTTTTCTCAACCCATTCTTCAAACCCATCAGGTTTTGGTTCAACGCCTACCCACCGGTTGGTATTCCATGCCAAAGGCCAGTATTGACACTATGCTTGTAAAAAGCATAGAAAACTTGGTAGGCAAAACCGTTTATGTGCGCTATGAAAGCTCTTACTATCCGTTATTAGCCGAAGCCAACATTCCGTTAAACCATCAAATCAACATTGAAACGGTCAGCAAATTGACCACCGAACAATTGATCGAACAGGTGGCAAAAGGCGAAATTGAATACACCGTTGCCGATGAAAACATTGCTCGGCTAAACAAGGCCTATTTCCCCAACATCGACATCAATACGAAGTTGAGCGAAGAGCAGGACGTGGCATGGGCAGCGCGTCAATCGTCCCATGAGTTGCTCGATTCGTTGAATACCTGGCTTACCGAGTTTAAAGCATCAAAGTCCTTTGCCATGATTCACATGAAATATTTTCAGGCTCGAACGCAACACAAAAAACGGGTCATGAGCAAGTTTTCTTCCTTGAAAGGAGGCGGAATTTCGGCCTATGACGACATACTCCGCAGAGAAAGCAAGCGCATTGGTTGGGACTGGAAGTTACTAGCGGCCATGATCAAGAAGGAATCGAATTTCAACCCAAATGCCCAAGCGGCATCTGGAGCCAGCGGACTTATGCAGTTGATTCCCAACACCGCAGCCCACTTTGGTGCCGACAGCGTGCTCGATCCCGAGCAAAACATTCAAGCTGGAGTTTCCTATATAGCCGCTGTTATGGAACACTGGGAAGAGAGCATTGCCGATAGCGCCATGCGCATTCGATTTGTGTTGGCCTCATACAATGTTGGGCTGGGCCATGTGCAAGACGCCCAACGCCTAGCCATTAAATATGGCCAAGACGCCAATCAGTGGCCCATTATTGCGCACTACCTCGAAATGCTGATGCAGCCCGAGTTTTACAACGATGAAGTAGTCAAATACGGCTATTGCCGCGGCACCGACCCCGTGCACTATGTGTTGGCCGTGGAAACCTATTGGACGCACTATCGAAATACGTTTGGGGGTACTTAACTGGCTTCTACTTCCCTTCTTTCTGCTTTAACATCCAAGCAGGTGTTTCATCATCCGACTTTGGTGCCTTACGCGGTTCGGCTTCTTCGTGAAAGAAATACTTGATGTCGAGGGTTAAGTAGTTGCCCGACAATTGCAAAAAGCCCTGCTCGCTCACGCTGTTTCTATCGTAGATCAAAAAGGAATTGTAAATGGACTTAAATGGCCTATGGTAAGATCCTCCAAAATAGAAATAGCCGGCCTTGTCGGTTCGGTATTCAAAACCTACGTTGGCAATGAGTCCTGCATTTAACCAAGGCAACACTTCGGTTTTTTTGGACCAAGAATTTCGAAAACTCCGCTGATAGAAGCTGTCGTGTCGGCCTGCTGTAGAGACATCCGAAGGAAACATATCCATAGCCAAGCCAAAAGCGCCATCCATATATAGGTGGTCGCTCAAGCGAACAAAAATTAGTGCCGAAACAGGGATTTCATAGGCAATGACACCAAAGGTGGACGAATCTGAAAACTGCGAGGAGGCGCTAAAAACCCGCGCTTCATAATTGCGCCTAACGAAATTAATTCCGGTTTCGAGGGAAAGCCAATCGGTGTAGCCCTTGCGAACCACGCCTCCAAAGGAATAACCCATTTTCTGGCTGACTTCATAGTTATTTTCAGAACCCGTGCTAACCGTTTTTCCTGTTCCCAACAAATCGCTCGGAATGATAGGCTTAAACTGAAGACCAAAAGTGGTAACCCGTTCTTGTGCATGCGCAAAAACTGCGATGAACAATATACCCAATATGATGACGAGCTTTTTCAATGTTTCAAAGGTGGGTAAAACTCTGCATTGGGCAAATCTGAATAAGAAAACGGTTTACTTGCTCACTATTACGCCAAAAATGGCCAAGGCAAGGATGAAAACCGAGATGAAAATAATGATCCAACGAATGGGAGCCGAATCGATGAATTTCGGTCGATTCCTACCCAAGGCAATAAAATTTAGGCGATCTACTTTTTTCTCGTGAATGCGTGCTATGCCAAAATATCGGGGTTTCTTCTCGTGCGCTTCATCCACTTGAAATTCGTATGCGATGTTGGCCTCCGTGAGTAAAACGCCAAAATATTCGGCCTGTTCTTCCACCAAATGCCGATAAACGATGATTTTTTCGTTGGTCGGGTGTTTCAGTTTATTGGTGAAGTTAAATTGCTCCTCAAAGTCAATCATATCACTCGAAGCCTTTGTCCGACTGATAAATAGCCATTTCTTCTAATGCCATTTAGCTCAGCGATCTTATACGTGGTGGTGCCATATGCTTTGGCAATGTCATAAAGGGTATCGCCTCTTTTCACGGTGTGAAATAAGATGCCTTTTGGGTAGGCCGCGAAGCCGTTTTTAGTTCGTTTTAAAACCAAAGTGTCATTTACCAAGGCTTGATCTTCAAAGGAAATAAAGCTTAATGGATTGATTGGAACGCCTTTGAATCGAACTTCAAAATGCAAATGGCTTCCGGTACTGTGTCCTGAACTTCCACCCAATCCGATGAGTTGACCGCCTTCCACCCGCTCACCTTCTTTCACTTTAAATCGATGCAGGTGGGCGTATGTTGTTTCCAATCCATTGTAATGGCGGATGACCACCACTCGCCCATAACCTCCATATGCACGCGCCACCCGAACCACTCCAGGAAAGGCGGCAACAACCGTATCCCATACTTGAAGGTCGATGTCGATGCCATTGTGCATTCGTCCGTCTCTCCAACCAAATTTTGAAGTTAGTACATCGTCAACGGGAATATGAAACTTCCCCAATTCATCATTGTTAGCGAGCAATAGAGACAAAGCTGTGTCCGAAGCCCAGAGCGAATTTGGATAAGGGTTTGGATTAGTCACATCCCATTCGGGATAAAAATTAGAAGCGGGAAAGGCCTCCACCGTGGTACCAATAAACAGGTCCTTTGGAAGAATAATCGGAATTTCTTCGGGCTTATTTGCTAAATAAATATTGATCTGATTGATCAAGGCATAAGGAATGAGGCCTTCGGCTTCAAACAATGAATCGATGTAACTATTGAGTTGTTCTTCCGTTTTGTTTTTCAACGACAAATACAGACTTATGTAGTTGGTCAGCTGATTGGCACCATGAAACTTCATGACCGAATCGCGCAAATCGCTCACTTGATCGTCTGTCAACCCTTCTACTGCATCAAAGAGAATTTCTTCGCCATAAAGCACAACTGCCTGGACTGTGTCACGCGTAGTGACCTCGTCCTTAACGGGATTACCTGCGTGAGCCGCAAGCATTCCAAGGCAAAAAATGAAACTTAATAGGGTCCTCATCTTATTAGGGCGACCAAAAATATAGGATTTAACGTCAGAAATTACATAACTGATATAGCCAAGACATTCAGATATATTCGAAATTTGGCTCCGTTTATGTCCGTTTCCATCATCTTCGTCTTCAGTTCGATCATTTTAGTTCTAGCCGCGCTCACCGCATCCAAAGCCGCTCGAGACGGCCTGCCCTTTTGGAGAACATTCATCATGAGCATTATTGGCTACACAGGGGTTTCACTGATTTTCCTGAAGCTTTTTATCTAATTACTTCCACTTGATGCTGCAGCCTAGACTTGGCCACTGGCTGCTTAATTGTGGTTTATCTGCCAACAGCAAATCAAGCGATTGACTGAGATCCGTTCCAGTTATTGGTTTGCCATTTCCGGGAGTGCTGTCGTCCAATCTACCCCGATAAATGCATTTGAGGCTCGAATCGAAGACGGAAAAATCGGGGGTGCAAGCGGCATTATAAGCTCGAGCAACAGCCTGCGTTTCATCAAATAAGTAGGTAAAAGGAAAGGCATGCTCAAGCGCCATTTCTTTCATTTTCTCAGGAGAATCATCGGGATAATTGGCCACATCATTTGAATTGATGGCGATAAAAGCAATTCCACGCGCTTGGTAATGCGTTGCAAGTTCAACCAGCTTCGCTCTTATATGAATCACAAAAGGGCAATGATTGCAAATAAACATGACCACGGTTCCATTTTCTCCTTTAAGGTCTGTCAACGATTTAAACCCTCCATTAACGGGGTCTGCCAAATCAAAATGTGGAGCCTCAAAGCCTAAGTCCAATGGAATTGTTTCGGTAAGTGCCATTTTTTTTGTTTGAGCAAATATGCAATACTCAAGTCGAATAGGCTTTGAAAACAGGCACCCAATCGAAAGATTAACATTTATATACATATACATTCAATGTATGTACATATATTTGCCTTCTAATTAAACACACAGACCATGAAAACACGATTCATACTCTCTCTCGCAGCTGTCGGAACACTCCTTTTTAGTTTTATAGCAGATAATGTCAAAACATTAAATGTTAAACCTGAAGCAAGTAAAGTGGAATGGTTTGCCGAAAAAGTAACAGGGAAGCACAACGGCACGGTTGGTTTAAAAAGTGGTCAAATCGAATTAGATGGAAATACAATTGTCGGTGGATCATTCACCATAGACATGACAACCATCAACACAACGGATCTTGAAGGCGAATACAAGGGCAAGCTTGATGGCCACCTTAAGTCGGCTGATTTTTTTGATGTTAGCAACCACAGTGATGCCATATTTATAATAAAGAAAACCGCGCCCTTAACCGGAAAAGACGGTTTCAACACACAAATTACCGGTGATTTAACCATAAAGGGAATAACAAACGAAGTATCATTTCCAGCCAAGATTGAAATAAAAGACGACAAGTTGGCTGCATACGGAGAAATGACAATAGATCGAACGAAATATGACGTGAAGTATGGCTCAGCCAACTTTTTCGACAGTTTAGGCGATAAAGCCATTATGGATGATTTTGTTTTAAAAATCAGTCTTGGCGCAAAAATTTAGGTAGGTTAGGTTTAGGTTAAAAAAGCCCTTTCGACTCATTCGAAAGGGCTTTTTTGTTTTCATCTTATTCTAGTTTCGCGGCATGTTACCCGCTCGAATCAATTCAAGACGATTGGAAGCTGGCTGCGATGAAGTTGGCCGAGGCTGTTTGGCAGGGCCTGTTGTTGCGGCTGCGGTGATATTGCCGCCTCGATTCAAACACCTCGACTTGATGGACTCGAAAAAACTCAGTGAGTCGAAACGTTTGGCCATGACGGCATTGATTAAAAAGAAGGCCATTGCCTGGTGTGTCTGTGAAGTTTCACCCGAAGTAATCGACAAAATCAACATACTCAATGCGTCATTCCTCGCCATGACCAACGCAGTAAGAGGACTAAGCATTACTCCCGAATTTCTATTGATTGACGGCAATCGCTTTCGATCTGAGCTCGATATCCCCTTTGAATGCATCATCAAAGGAGATGCGAAAAACGGCTCCATTGCAGCTGCATCGATTCTAGCCAAAACCTACCGCGATGAATTGATGTTCAAACTGCATCAGATTCACCCCGTCTATCAATGGGACAGCAATGTAGGCTACCCAACAAAGGCGCACCGGCAAGGAATTCGAAGCCATGGCATAACGGCACATCATCGAAAAAGCTTTCGACAACTACCAGAACAACTCAAACTCGCCATCTAGTCTGTTAATACTATTCCTTCTCGAATTGCTGTCAGCCGCGATTCGCGTTTTAGCTTTGCCCTGTGAAAACATTCGTTACCCTAAGCATTGTTGTCCTCTTAGCCGGTGTGGCTGGATTCTATTTCTGGAAAAACGGAATTGCGGAAGAACATGAACCTATGGCCTTTTGTCCGGAAGAAACGTGGCTTATCTTTCAAACGGCAGATTTAGGAGCATTTTATGCCGATTTAACTGACTCCAATTCGATTTATTACGCTGTGCCCAGCATTCTGCCAACAGTTGCGGGCTTGAATGAATTACTCGCTCCCTTTTCAAACGAGCGCGTGCCCGCCCACATTTTTGTATCGGGCAATCCACTTTCCCAGCAGTTTACCGTTGTTGTAGGGAATGAAATTGCTAAAAATTTGGATTTAAACGGCTTTGAAGTGGTGGAAGAATCTGGATTCAGCATCGTATCAAGCGACCCCATTGCATCATATTCAAGTCCGGAACGCATTCACGAGATAAAACGCGCCACGCTTGGCATCAACTCGGCCGAAATCGTTTTTTTGGCTCGTCCCGCACTTGAGTTAATTTTCCTCTCTTCATTTCAGTCAGAGCCCAACGCCTTTTTATCGCAAGAATTTTCGGATGGCGAATGGATGGCATTTGAAATAAACGATCAAGCACTTTTTACTGCAACCAGTATGGTGCATCAAACCAAAGATGAGTCAAAACGAAAGAACGCGACCCACCTACTCCGCATGCTTCCATCTGAGGTGGAAACTGCCTTGCTTGTGGGAACCGAACAGCAGGTCTTTGGACTAGTAAGCTGTCCTTATCAATTGCATCCCGAACAAGCGGACCACAATTTATTTGTCATCATTGAATCGAACGACACCGTTGTCCCATCAGATTTGAGCATTCAAGCCCAAGCTTTGAATGACGCTGGGATTCAATTCAAGCCAAGTTGGTCCGAAAACGCATTTGCAGTCAAAATCGGAAACGCGACCGTTTATGGGTCATCAAAGTCGCAGATGGAACGCTTTTTAAACGACTATATTGGATTTAATCGATTGACCGACACGAAGGCATATCAACGCCTCTCTGAATCTATTTCAGATGCTTCGCTCACACTTTTTGTGCGCACACCAACGAAGCAAAGCGAATCGGTTTTCTTCCAAGAAATAAGCACGGACAACAAAATCAACTCGTTTATCCTCCAAGTTCACAGCGAATTAGCCGAGCGAAAACTTTTTTCCTTGAGTATTATCCACAATGAGACCATTAAGGATGAATTACCTGAAATATGGAAATGTGTTTTAGACAAAGAAGTATTAGCAGGTCCATGGCCTTTCAAAAACCATTACACCAACGAAGGCGAAGTTTTGGTTCAAGACAAACTCAATCAACTTTATTTAATCAATAAGGATGGAAAAATCCTTTGGAAAAAACAGCTAGACCAGCCCATCCAAGGAGAAATTCAAATGATCGATGCCTTTCGATCTGGTAAAACCCAAATGTTATTTGCTACAACCAAGCGACTTCATTTAATCGATCGAAATGGAAACAATGTAGAGGGCTTTCCAATTAAATTTGAGGACGAGAATAATGTTGCTCCTTCCGCAATAACCTACACAAAAGGAGGCGATTACCGTATTCTGATTAGTGACGGAACATCCTTGAAAAACTATGGCGTGGATGGTAAAAGCATCGCTGGTTGGAAGGCGCCTGATTTAAAATCCACCCTGACGCAACCCATCCGATTCCTGAGCTACGCTGGCAAAGATTATTTGATGGCAATTTGTGCTAACAATAAAGTTCAACTTTATGACCGAACAGGATTATCAAGGTCAGAGGCCATCGTATTTCCTCCTCATATTGGCGAAATAGCCTTTAATGAAAGACCAAGCTTAAAGGATTGTGAATTGATAGCTTGTGACTCGAATGGCAACGTACTCATTAAGAAATTTGACGGCAATTTAAGGACAGAAGCACTGCTACCTGTATCAAACAACCTCCTATTCACCTACAATAGCGTTGGAAACCACACGCAAGTCGCAGTGCTCGAAAATCACCTTTTAACCTTCGATAAAGATGAAAATGTCCTGTTGGATCATTTGTTTTCCGAATCTATGTCAAACCTAAAATGGATTTGGAAAGAGCGATCATGGTTGGCATTGAGTGATGCAAAACAAAATCAATTGTTTTTGGTCGATGCCGAAAAAGGCATATTGGATAAAATGCCCGTCAAAGGCGATATACATGCCATTACACTTGACTTAGAAGGACAGGGAATCAGGGCTTTGGTGACCCATATTGGAAACGGAGAACTGGTGGCTTATCGAATAAGCTATTAACGACCCGTTAGTCTTTCGTTAACTATTCCCAAATCACGCAATTGCAGACGTTCACCAGCTTTTGGGATGTAATTCGGCTCTAGATTATTCATCTTCTGCAACTTCTTGATTTTCACACCATATTGCTGCGAGATAGAACGAAGCGTTTCACCTGCGGTTACCAAATGTGTTTCAGCAGCAGCATAATTCCGTTTAGGTTGGAGATAAATAATATCGCCTGCCATAATAACATCATGCTTTTCTAGATCATTGTACTTAAGGATTTGCCACAAGCCCATATTGTTAGCCTCGGCAATTGCTGCAGCGGTTTCCCCTTTTCCGGCACGAACATATTTGATGTTATTGTCACTAACTGAAACAGCCCTAACAGCCAGAACTTTCGGTGCCTCTGGCGCCCTGAGTTTGTGTTCAACTTGTGCCACTTGATCGGTATCAGGAAGCTTAACCACCTCATCGTATTTATACAATTCATTCTCCTCGATGATTCGAATAACCAAGTCTGCATATTTTGGATTTGTGGCATAACCAGCACTCTTTAATCCATGCGCCCAACCTTTATAATCTGTTGTTTTTAAATCGAACAAGGACGCATATCGATCTCTCGTTCGTAAAAACTCACTATGATCGCGATACGAATCTTGCGCATCATAATACTTTCTGAAGCATTCGTTTGCCTCATCATCATCTTGAATAAAGGAAGGTCCTTCCCAGCCTTTGTGGCATTTAATCCCGAAGTGATTATTTGCATATTTCGCTAGTGGACTATTGCCATAATCAGATTCTAGCATACCTTGAGCTAGGGTTATACTCGCAGGCACCCCAATTGCGTGCATCTCTTTAACAGCTTGTTGACCATATCGTTGGATATAATCTGATTTTGAAAGTCGCGGCTCAGACGGTTGCGCTTGGCTAAACCCTGAAATAAATATCAGCTGAGTGACGATTAATACTAAGGACAGAATGTTACTTTGCATAATAGATAACTTGACTTATAACGAAGTTACGGAGTTATTAACCGAGTTATCAACACTCAAATAGACTTTATTAACCATTGAATTGTTGAAAACCTTCATGGAAGGAATTGTTGTTAAAAGTACCGGTAGTTGGTATAAAATTAGACTTGAGGATGGGGAAATTGTAGATGCTCGAATTCGAGGAAAACTGCGCAAGGCAGAGATAAAGAGCACGAATCCAGTGGCCGTGGGCGACAGGGTTGAAATGAGCCAACGATCTGAAGGAGATTGGAGCATTGATGATTTAAAAGACCGCAAGAATTACATCATTCGAAAAGCAACTAAACTCTCTAGTCAGACCCACATAATTGCCGCAAATATTGATTTGGCGATATGTCTGGTCACGCTTATTCAGCCCAAACTAAAGCTTGGTTTTTTAGATCGGCTCCTAGTTACTGCTGAGGCTTACAGTATTCCTGCCGTCATTGTTTTCAACAAGATTGATGTATTAAACGAAACCGAACGCGCTTATCTCAACGAACTCTGTGCAGCTTATAAAGATGTTGGCTATGATTCCCTTCAAATTTCTGTACAAGAGGATGTAGGAATCGATGAAGTTAAAGAACTCATTGAAGGGAAGGCTTCGGTTATTTCTGGTCACAGCGGAGTTGGAAAATCCTCCCTATTGAATGCGCTCGGAACCGACCTAAGCGCTCGTGTGACGGATGTTAGTGATTTCAACGAAAAAGGCCAACATACTACCACCTTTGCCGAGCTCTTCGAAATCAACAAACAAACATTCATTATTGATACACCCGGACTAAAAAGCTTTGGATTAACCGCCATGCAACCCGAAGAGTTGAAAGACTATTTTCCTGAAATTCATGAAATCAGTTCCGGTTGTAAATTCCATAACTGCTTACATCTAAATGAGCCAGGTTGTGCCGTTCGATCGGCTTTTGAAGACAGTAAATTACCTTGGTTTCGTTACGAAAATTACATGCATTTAATAGATGAACTTAAATTGGAAAAGGCAAAATGAGAGTTGTCGTTCAGCGTGTATCCAAGGCATCGGTTTCCATAGAAAACGCCATAATTAGCTCAATTAATAAGGGGCTTTTAATTCTTGTTGGCATTGAGTCTAGCGACAACTTAGAAGATGTTTCTTGGCTGGCACATAAGGTTTCTCAGCTTCGCATTTTCGCTGACAATTCCGGTCAAATGAACTTAAGTATTGCTGAAATTAAAGCTGATGTTTTGGTTGTCAGCCAGTTTACCCTGCATGCCTCCTATAAGAAAGGAAATCGCCCAAGTTTTTTAAAGGCCGCTAGGCCCGAAATAGCCGAAGGCTTGTATGAAAGTTTCTGCACCAAACTTGGCAGTGCACTGAACGGAAATATTCAAACCGGGAAATTTGGTGCGCAGATGGAAGTATATTTGATCAACGATGGACCAGTAACCATCATTATGGACACAAAAAACAAAGAATAAGCTTGGTTTTTAATTCTCTTCCATTCCTGATTTTCTTCCCTACCATTATCCTTCTTTATTACGTGTTACCACATAGATATCGCTGGTTGCTATTGTTATTGGCTAGTTACTTCTTCTATGGTTTTTGGAAAGTTGAATATCTAAGCCTCATCGTTTTTAGCACTGTGGTTGATTTTTACGTTGCTCGATACCTCAATCAAAGCGATGTTCAAGCAAGGCGTAGGTTGGCGCTATCCTTTAGTTTGTTCAGTAATTTAGGATTGCTTTTCTTTTTTAAGTATTCGAATTGGTTCATGAACGATGTGCTACACCCTATCTCGTTCATTTCAGACGGAAACCTTCATTTTTGGAATTCGAATTGGAATTTTCTACTTCCTGTGGGCATTTCCTTTTACACCTTTCAAACCATTAGTTACACGATTGATGTTTACTATAGGCGAATAACACCCGAAACCAACCCATTCAAATTCGCGCTATTTGTGAGTTTTTTCCCTCAACTTGTTGCTGGACCCATCGAGCGATTTTCTCATTTAAACCATCAACTATTCAAGCGCGTTGATTTTGATTATGCCAACATTCAAAATGGGGCCAGACTCATGCTATATGGTCTATTTATTAAAATGTGTGTGGCCGACAACATTGCCCCTATTGTAGATCAAATTTTTGACTCGCAAGATGAAGCAAGTACGCAACAACTGTGGGCCGGAATGGGGTTATTTGGAATTCAGATTTACAGCGACTTTCATGGCTATTCGTTAATTGCCATAGGGGCAGCCCGCATGCTTGGCATAAAACTCATGGATAATTTCAATGCTCCCTACGCCTCCCTTTCCATTCGAGAATTTTGGACGCGATGGCATATTTCGCTTTCTAGCTGGTTTCGCGACTACCTTTTCATTCCGCTTGGAGGAAGCCGAGTTAATTGGCTGCGATTCGGGGTTAATATTCTAATTGTGTTTATCTTAAGCGGCCTGTGGCATGGCGCCAATTGGACCTTTATAATGTGGGGAGCCATTCACGGATTTTACTACTTAATTGAGCGATGGACAGGTTTTTCATCGATGAAATCTAATGCTATGAAACCGATCCAATGGATAACAACCATGTTGGTGGTTTTCATTGCATGGGTGTTTTTCAGAAGTCCTGATATTGCATCAGGTTTGGACTACATCAGCGGTTTGCTATATTTCCATAAAGGCAGCTTACTCCTAGATTGGAACGTACTTTTGATCAGCTTCATAGGTCTTTTCATGCTTTCGGATCTAGCGTTTTCAAACGGCAAAATCAGCGACTGGCTCGACTCGAAATCATTCGTTTCGCGTTGGATTGTTTACGCTTTAATGATTTATTCCATCATGGCGTTTTCGGGTACCGTTAATCATCCTTTCATCTATTTCCAATTCTGATGAAAATTGCAACACGCATACTCGTTTTGGCAATGCTTCTTCCAGCATTGAATTGGCTCTATGTGCATACCAGCTATAAGTCCTACCTATTTGAAGAAGCTGATCAGTTGCTACAAGTGGAAAAAGTCGCTAACTGTGATGTAGTTTACACTTCTGCATCAAGTAATTTCTCACCCGACCCTTGGCATGAAAGCCACAAAAAAATCAGTGAATTTATAGGAGAATCAAACCCTGAACTACTCATTGAAGCCTTCAATATTCCAGCGTCACACGCCCGAATTCACACCATTTTACTAAGGCGAATTCCTCCTTCAAGTTCTATTCGGACGGTAATTGCTACAGTAAATTTAAGATCGTTTGGAGCCGACTGGCAAAACTCAATTCTCGAAACTCCCTTGAACAAAAAGAACGTCATGTATGCCGACCGGCCGCCACTACTCAATCGGTTCTTAGTGAGTTTGAATTTTTACGACAACAAATCGGACCTTGAACGGGAAAACATTAAACTGGACCTATGGGCTCAGACAACTCTTCCTCTAGAGCGTGTAAAAAGCAATGTTATAGATTGGTGTGCCGAAGAGAAATGGGGGGATTGGACAAATCCCAAGCGGCAATTGGCTGATCAATTCATTAAACAATATGCATTTGTATTAGATGAGTCGAATGCGACTGTGCATGAATTTGACGCTATGATTGAAATCTGTAAGGAAAGAAATTGGAAGTTAATCATGCATATTTTACCCGAAAATATAGAGAAGGCCGATTCACTAGTTGGTTCTGACCTGACCGATTTAATGGTCCAAAATGCAACTTGGCTCGAAAGACGATTCATAGGCAAAGGAGCTACCGTAATCAACAATGTAGACTTACTTCCATCATCCTGTTTCACCGATAAGGATTTCCCAACGGAACATTACAATGAAGTGGGAAGAAGAAGCATCGCATCATCCTTTTCTAACAAACTCAAAACCGATTAACATGACGTTAGAAGAAGCTCAAAAAGAAGTAGATCAATGGATCAACACCACTGGCGTTCGATATTTTAGTGAATTAACCAATATGACTATTCTAATGGAAGAGGTAGGTGAGTTAGCTCGAATAATGTCGAGACGATATGGAGATCAGAGTGAGAAGGAGAGCGATAAGAACTTAGACCTTGGCGATGAAATGGCCGATGTGCTTTGGGTACTCATTTGTCTCGCCAACCAAACTGGCATTGATCTTAGCTCCGAGTTAAAACGAAACCTTGAAAAAAAGTCGACCAGAGACTTAACTCGACATAAAGACAATCCTAAATTGAAATAAAAAAGCCCCGGAGTTTTCACTCCGAGGCTTCGTATTTAATTCTGGTTAAAGACTATTCTGCAACAACTGCCGCTGAATAAGCCGCTGCTTGCTCTGTATTTATAGAAGAAGCTTCTTCCATAACTTCAATTTTAATCTCTTTCGTAATTACTTCAGTCGTTTCAACCTTCTCTAAAGCGATAGAAGGAGCAATTACAAGAGCAACAACAGACATTAACTTAAGCAGGATATTCAATGACGGTCCTGATGTGTCCTTAAATGGGTCTCCAACTGTATCACCAACAACGGTCGCTTTGTGAGGCTCAGATCCCTTATAATACATCTGACCGTTAATTTCAACGCCTTCTTCAAACATTTTCTTTGCGTTATCCCAAGCACCACCAGCGTTAGACTGGAAAATCGCCATCAAAACACCAGCTGATGTTACACCAGCTAATAAGCCTCCAAGCATTTCTGGACCGCCAATTCCAAATAATTTCCCACCGAAACCAACTATTACTGGAACCACGATGGCCAATAAACCTGGCACAACCATTTCACGGATGGAAGCTTTAGTTGAAATCTCCACACACTTGTCGTATTCAGGACTTCCGTCAGCAGCATCGAAAGTTGCTTGATCTTCAACGCTCCATTCTTTATGATCCTTACCTTCATTTCTTTTCATTACTTCAAGCGCAGCTCCAAGTGCAGGAATCTCCTTAAACTGACGTCTAACTTCCTCAATCATTGCCATTGCAGCTTTTCCAACTGCATTCATACTTAGGGCAGAGAAAACAAAAGGAAGCATCGCTCCAATTAATAAACCAGCCATTACAGTTGGGTCAGCCACGTTGATCTTTCCAACATTGGCTTGTTGCATAAAGGCAGCAAAAAGCGCCAACGCAGTAAGTGCAGCTGAACCAATGGCGAATCCCTTACCAATTGCTGCTGTAGTGTTTCCAACAGCATCTAATTTATCCGTTCGCTGACGAACTTCCTTAGGAAGATCCGCCATTTCAGCAATTCCACCAGCGTTGTCAGAAATAGGTCCGTATGCGTCAACTGCAAGTTGAATACCTGTGTTTGCCAACATACCTACCGCAGCGATGGCGATTCCGTATAGTCCAGCGAAGTGATGTGCAACCAAAATTGCAGCGGCAATCAATAATACTGGAATTGCAGTACTCATCATACCAACACCTAAACCAGCGATGATATTCGTTGCAGAACCCGTCAAAGACTGACGCACAATTGAAAGGACAGGAGGTGTTCCTGTTCCTGTATAATATTCTGTGATCTTACCAATTCCCAATCCGGCAATTAAACCAGCTAATGTTGCGAAGAACACACCATTTGCTGTGTATTCTACCCCATCAAACAACCAAGTAGCTGGAAGAAAGAATCCAATGATGAAATAGGAAATAATCACCATAACACCAGCCGAACCAAATTCGCCTATGTTTAATGCCGTGTGTGGGTTTCCACCATCTTTTACCTTTACGAAGAAGGTCCCAAAAATGGAAACCAAAATTCCTACAGAAGCTAGCGCTAAGGGCAATAAAACAGCACCTAATCCGCTCCATTCTCCTCCTATTTCTTTAAACCCAGGAACAAAAACAGCCCCCAAAACCATGGTTCCGATAATAGAACCAACATAGGATTCGAATAAATCTGCTCCCATTCCGGCAACATCACCAACGTTGTCTCCAACGTTATCAGCAATCGTTGCAGGGTTCAAAGGATGATCTTCTGGAATGCCAGCTTCTACTTTACCAACTAAGTCAGCACCTACGTCAGCAGCCTTGGTATAAATACCACCGCCAACACGCGCAAAAAGAGCGATCGATGAAGCGCCCAATGAAAAGCCAGCTAAAACGTTTAATACCGTAGCTACACCATTTTGATCATCGATGCCAAATAATTCAGAATAGATAATGAATAAGGTGCCTAGACCTAAAACACCTAAACCAACAACACCCATACCCATTACAGAACCTCCACCAAAAGCAACTTCGAGTGCCTTTCCTAATGAAGTTCGGGCAGCATTTGTTGTTCTAACATTGGCCTTGGTTGCCACTTTCATCCCGAGGTAACCTGCAAGCGCAGAGCAAACGGCACCCACAACAAACGAAAGCGCTACCAGTGGACTTGAATTTGCTTCACTTGCACCTTTAAAAGCTAGCAAAGCTGCCACGGCCACCACGAAGATGGAGAGCACTTTATATTCTGCCTTTAAGAAGGCCATGGCACCAACAGCAATGTTGTTCGCGATCTTCGCCATCTTTTCTGTTCCTACTTCTTGCTTGGTAACCCAAGCACTTTTCCATGCTACATAGAGCAAAGCAACCACGCCCATTGCGGGCATTGCATAAATCAAACTATCCATTTATCAACTGATTTTTAATAGGTTAAATAAGGTTTCGACCCCCCATTTTTAAAGCGCGCAAAGATAGACGTCCGATTAAATAATCAAGCGTCCAACTTTATTAAAATATGAAGCTTGCCTGAAGTGTCATTGAGCTGATTAAATAATCGCCTCTCAATGTATAGTTGGTGCTTATGTGTTCTGTCAATTCGTACCATGTTAAATTATACAAGCATTTGGCAGCAAAAGCGAAACCCAATCCTGTATCAATCATTACCCCCAACCCTGTCTGTGCCTGCTTTACAGGGGAAAAATCAGAAACGTAAAAATTAGGTCTATTGAGGATTCCGAATGAGGACCTAAAATTTACGTTGGAAACGTATTCATACAAACTCATTCCAAAACCTGTTTCCCAAAAAGGACGAATAAATCTATTGTGACCCAAAAATCTGCGCGCGTTAATGTTTCCATTAATCATGGTAAATCGATAAAACTGCAAAGATGAACCGACTCCAACCTGCCATTTGGAACCTAGATTCCTCCAAATTGTAACTCCTGTCCTTAGCGCAAATGGATTGACGAACGTTAACCCCACATCTAATTCTGTAGAGACTGATTTAGTAATTGGCTTTAACTCAAGTTTCGTTTCCGTAGCGATTTCCTTATGTCCATGAACTGGCAGCACGAGTTGGATATCCGCTTTATTCAAGGTTTTCAATCCAGAGGAGGTTTCGAGCAACACCATCTCGTTCCCAATAACGAGCATACGACCTTCCATTGTTTCGCCTGACCTAAGAACAACATGGCTAGACGTGCTTTGACCAAGTAAGGAACTTGACACAAGAAGGACTATACATAGTAGCGAAAATTTATTGAATCTCGTCCTGTAACTATTTAACATCCTATTCCTTCTTATTAAGACACGAATTTAACCTCAAAATACCATTTGTGGAACTTACTCGTTTCAGAACAAAATTGTTAAACCTCAGACTATTTGCATTAGGAACGCACCAAGTTTGAACTATCCACACTACTTTAGTCATACTAATTCATCAACACATGAAATCATCCATTAAAATTCTTGGAATTTTTGCCCTTGCGGCAGTCACATTCTCTAGTTGCACAAAATTTACTCAAACAAAAGTTTACACGGCAAACAAACCTGTTTACTTGAGTTATGAGGAGCTTCGAACTTCGGTCGCGAACGACAACGACCGGGCCTTGGTTAAACCGGGAAAAATATTCTTGAATAACGATTACATTCTAATAAACGACTTTGAAACGGGTATTCACGTTTACGACAATAGCAGTCCAACAACTCCAAAGCACGTTGGTTTTATCAATATTCCTGGCAATATTGATATTGCGGTTAAGGACAACATCTTGTATGCCGACAGCTACGTAGATATAGTTGCGATTGACATTAGCGACCCAATGAATATAAAGGAGATTTCCCGTGTAAATAATGCCCTATCATACACTATTCCTTCCGGCATAAATTACGGATTCCCTGTATCACAAATAGATCGAAATCTTGGTGTGGTAATTAAATATGAAGTTGGTGAAGTGGAAGAATCATGTGAAAATGACGAGTGTGGCTACGTTTATTACAACGATGTTGCCGTAAACAGAGGTGAATGGGGCGGAAGTATGATGAGCGATGAAGGAACAGTGGTCAATTTTGCTGGTAATTCAAACACAGTAAGAAGTGTTGCTAATTCAAATAATCAGGGTGCGCTTGCTGGATCCATGGCGAGATTCATGCTTGTAGATAATTTCCTTTATGTTATTTCAGACGAATCAACAGTCAAAGTTTTTGGATTAAATCAAGGATCTCTTTCGATGCAGGCTTCATTTAG
>Ga0115566_10001707_pt1 | contig 18592 bp, 19 predicted proteins | sample COGITO_mtgs_1204_3_FD_87173 | JGI IMG/M metagenome (GOLD analysis project Ga0115566, IMG submission 87173) | Pelagic marine microbial communities from North Sea - COGITO_mtgs_120405 | ecosystem: Environmental > Aquatic > Marine > Epipelagic | place: Germany:Helgoland, sampling site Kabeltonne...
AATCGAGGATTTTCTGCAGCGCGCGGCGGGCCAGCACCCTTTTCTGTCGAACAATCCGCCGGAGGTTGAATTTAATGGTTTCCTGACCGAGGGTTATGAGCTCGCGCCCGGCAGCGATGCCGAGGCTTTGTTGGCCACGGTGCACGAGTCGGTGATGCAGACGGCCCTGCCTGAAATCACGTCGCTTGCCTATCTGGACGCTCGGGTCTTTGCGCTCTATGCCGACACGCCTTGTCTTGTGTACGGGCCGCACTCGGATAATATTCATGGTTTTAATGAGCGGGTCAGTATCGAATCGATCCGGCGAATTACGAAAACCCTGGCATTATTCACTGCAAATTGGTGTGGTTTAGAGTCGAAAAGTTAGCACTTACTATCAAAATATATCATATATATTAATTAATAGCGTGTTTTGAAGGTGTAGGTTAACACAATCAATTTCGCGCGTGCATTGGGTGAAAATGTGGCCTCCGAGCGTGTCTTACAGCCTAGGCGCTGGTCTTAGTTCGCGATCAACTACAAGTTTGCGCGTGCCGAGGCGCCCCTTTACGTGGTTTAAACCCTGGTTCTCATTTGGGAAGGGTCCCAGCGCTGACGCGCGCTAGGCTTTTCCGAGTACGCGGGCCGCATAACCAACCGAGCGTTCGCCGCTGGCAGTGTAAAAGGGTTTGTGAAGGTCTTCGCCTCGTAGAACACATAAGGCCGCATGCACCTGCTGATTTTGCCTTCGGATCTGAATGCTGTTCCGCTTGTTTTCGTTCAAGCATCGATCTGTTAACGCAATAATTCTTTCCCGCAATCTGTCCAAATCACCAGAAGGATCGCAGCGCTGAAAAATCTGTTGAATGCTCTCGTCTGGAGAGGCTGCCTTTAGGGGCTCAACCAGTGCGCGACCATTCTGCATACAAGCCTCTGCGGCCGTCATTAGCGCTTTCTTTTGCTCCGAAACCTGGATCACGGTCTCGGTTTCTAAATTAATGAGGGCCTGCCGCTCGCTCAGAATGCAATCCAATAGCGCATCCAAATGAATGAGCTGTTGGTTAAATACGTCGGCCAAAGCATCCTTTGACCCCAGTGGGTTATTAGACATGTGCACACTCCATTGTTTAATGAGAGCATGCCGATGGTGACGCGTTAGAGTAGTTCGAGCTCCTGCTCGATGAGTTTGCCAGCGATCTTCGCCGCATCCATTGGATAATCGCCTGCCTGAATGCGTTGCTTGATGTCGGCGACCTTGGCGGCATCAATGCTATCAATATTAGACAGTTTCTTTTCCATTTCGATGAGGTCTTCGGCAGCACTGGTAACCGTCACCGTGTCCGTTTGAGTCCGTGTATCAGACAGACCCATCGGGGCACTCACCTGTTGGGACTTTTGCGTCACGCTCTGTGGCATTCCAGTGTTATTCGGCTTAATTTCTATGGCCATTTCAGGTTAATCCTGCTGCGTTAGAAGACAATGGTTTTCTCCGTACTCTGTTTATCGGCATGATTTTAGATAACTTTAGTTTTTTTTACCATCGCGCGATCACGACGGACCCGTCCTGTTGGACTTGGCCTTGTATGGTTCTCTTAGATGAGAGGTTTTGTACTCGAATAAATTCGCCCATGGCGCCGTCTTGAAGGGCTTTGCCCGTCATTTGTACATCGAGTCCGCTGCGACCGGCCGTAATCAGCGTATGTTGTCCACGCTTAATGATTAGGGGTTGCTCAAGCATGGCATGGGTGAGTTCGGTGCCCGAGGATAAAGCGCGTTTGGCCGCTAAGCCAACAACCTCAACGAGATTTGTGATCAGCGGCTTGTCTGATGGCGCTCTTTGCGACACCTCAACCAGGATGTCCCGGTCGGTCAAGATGCTACCGCGCGGAACAGATCGATTCAATCGGAGCGTTTGAATCTCTGACTCGATAACGACCGGAACATAGATTCCCCAAGGCATTTGACCCTGGCATCGTACAGACATGGTTAGGCGCCCGCTTCGAAAGGCTGTTGAAGTGGGCTCGATGGCAAGCGGCGCCTCGCACTGTGCCAATTTTAGTCTTGGGTCGAGCTTGTTCACTTTGACAGTTGGGTTTGTCATCGATTGGATAATAGGGAGCTGTTGCACCCGTTCGCTCACGCTTGCTTCGATGTGCGTCGGCTTGTGCAGTTGCTTCGGGTTTGCGCCAGACCCTATGGCCGTCAAAATAACGGCAAATCCAATAAAAATTTTCGTCAATAATTTATCTTTTAATGTTGAACGAAATCTGACGCCTACTTTCAAACAGATGAACTGATCATATAAGTAATTGTTTTTAAACGTTTTATTTATTAATTGGCCTGCCATAAATAACCCTTTTCGTACTTTTTAAACGTTCAGTGGCAAGAAGTAATACAAAGTCCGTGCCAACCTCCTTGATTGCCGAAAGAAACCAGTGCCTTTTGAAGCGCCTGGGTCGGATATGGGTGTCGGCTGGACCGTTGATCCTCGCATGACGTCGGGTGGGTTAACCGATCGCGCCTTACGCTGATCGGCTTAGGAAGAATCTTGTCCGAAGATGGTAAAAGACGATTGGCGCGTGGAGACGTGAGGTCAACTACCCCGGCGACAAGGTGGGCAAATTGCCAGTCCTTGAGCAAAGGCTTCAGGTGGTAAAAGCCGAAACACCTTAAAGGTGCAGGTTACAAGTAATATGAGGAAAGCCGTGAAACGCGGAGTGAGTATTGTTGTGATCGAGAACTTCAACAATTCGTCGAGATCCTAAAAGCGTGAAAGCTTGCCGGTGGGAAGCTGCGAACGGTTGACGGGGTAAGGGCAATCAAATCATCTGTATGATCGGAATATCTGTGCTAAGCGGACAACCTAAATCGGTAAGCGCGAATCCTTGCGTTCGCAATCAAGCAGCTGTCCGAGCTTCAGTTCTAAATGCCGCATTGGGTTTGAGCACGACCGTTTGAGCGCCTTAATTTCAGCCTTAACAGGCTGGCTTGCCGTTGTTGTAGTCGTTAGGGGTTAGCGATCGATTTGACGGTCTTTGACCGGAGCCTGACAGCACCGATTTGGGCAATCTGATCCCTTTTCCCCTTCTTAACGATCGACAGACTGTTAGGTCAGCAGGGTTTCAAATTTTATGGTTGGGAATCAAATGTGCTTGGGGCAGGCGATCAAATGCTTGTGCCGCTCAAGCGTTTGCGAATCACTAAACCGATTGACGCTGGGCCTTTAACCCGAGGGCGGTTGAAATTGAGATGCAATCCATTTTAAACCGTCGAATCTCTGACGGTTTGCGGCAATCTTTGCCGAATTCGACCTGTGCCCAACGCTAAAATCCCCTAAATACTTGATAAGTAACAAGATATAATCTTGGCACGGTGTTTGCGATCACTCATGCACAAGCAAATAAGCGCTGAGCGTTGATGCTGCCACCATAACAGGATGATGTGAAGAATATGAACTGGGTCGATAGTGCACTAAATGGTCATGCCACGGCGTTAAGTCTGCGATCACAGCGATCGGAGATTATCGCGGGCAACATCACCAATGCCGACACGCCGAACTTCAAATCCAGAGATATCGATTTTCGAAGTGAATTTGAAAACCGGTTATCGGGAATGCAACAACTGGACACCACAACGAAAAGCCAGTTCAGATCGAGCGAAGGGGCCAGTAGTTCGAATTTGATGTATCGGGTGCCGTATGTCATGGCCGAGGACGGCAATACGGTTGAGGCCGAGACCGAGCAGGCTGCCTACACCAAAAATGCCATCCAATATCAGGTCAGCATTCAGTTCCTGAGTTCTAAGATTTCCGGCTTAAAGCTGGCGTTGAAAGGAGAATAATCTATGAGTTTGATGAATGTTTTTGATGTCACCAAGACGGGTTTGGTTGCACAGACCTCTCGTCTGAATTTGATTGCGGAAAACATTGCGAATGCGGATGTTGAGTCATCGACGCCAGAAGGCGCCTACCGCGCCCAATATCCGATGTTTCGGGCGTTCTTCAATGAGGAACAAATCAGTGCCCAGGGTCAAGGGGTGCGTTATGAAGGCCCGGTTGATGATACTCGGGCGCCGAGAGCCTTGTTTGATCCCGGCAACCCAAAGGCCAACGCCGAGGGCTATGTGTTTATGTCGAACGTCAATACGGTCGAAGAAATGTCAAACATGATGTCGGCATCAAGGTCCTACCAAACCAATGTTGAAGTCATGAATACCGCGAAACAGCTGTTAATGAGAACGCTGACCTTGGGTCAGGTTTAACCAGAAATTTTGAAAGATCGGAGCAGAAGATGAACACCATTAATGATTACCTGGCAGCGGCGCAGCAGCCCAATACAGGGCCTTCAAAATCGAGCAACGATCTCGGTCAGCCGGATTTTCTTAAGTTAATGGTCGCGCAGTTAGAAAACCAAGATCCGACCAAGCCAATGGATAACAACCAGTTTCTGTCTCAGATGGCGCAATTCAGCATGGTGAATGGCATCGATAGTCTCAACACCAGCTTTGGATCTGTCTCGGATGCCATGTTAGGCGCCCAGGGCTTACAAGCTGCAACCCTGCTCGATCGTCGCGCGATTACTGACACCAATGTCCTCGCCTTCGACGGTAAAACCGATATGAATGGTGTCATCGAATTGGATGCGCCGGCTGCTGCCGTTGAAATTCAGGTCTGGGATGCAAGTGGTGTCCAGGTTGGTGCCTTTGGCATTGATGGTAGTCAGGGCGGGGACACTGCGTTTCATTGGAATGGTCAAGATAGCCGAGGGGAACAATTGCCGCCGGGTCTTTATCGATTTAGTGCGGTGGGCTCGGTCAACGGGGAGTTTCAATCATTGCCGCTGGGTCTTGCTAACCGGATCGAGAGCGTCAGTTTGGATCGTAATACGCAGCAAGTGGTATTGAATCTCGCCAATGGTCAGTCGGTACAGCTGGCTGAGGTCAAAGAGTATTCCTAGGTTACGGCCTAATAAAACAGTTACACACATGAAATCAGTTCTATAAGGGAGTAAACACATGGCATTTGATACCTCCGTATCAGGGATCCTCGCCGCATCAGCGGACCTGGGCATTATAGGGAACAACATCGCGAACGCATCAACCTCTGGGTTTAAAGCCTCGCGAGGGGAGTTCACAGACATTTATGCGGCCAGCCTTTTGGGCGCCGGGGCATCAGTAGGCCAAGGGGTCCAGTTGAGCTCGGTGTCGACTGATTTTAGTCAAGGCAACGTGACGTTCACGACCAATTCTTTGGATTTGGCTATCAACGGGCCGGGTTTTTTCAGGTTAAGTAATGGCGGCGAGTCGACCTACACTCGAGCAGGCGCATTCCAACTCGATAAAACGGGCGCGATCACGAACAGCGCTGGTGCGACTTTGCAGGGATACCCACTCGATGACGAGGGCAATGTCACGGGAGAGCTTGGCGACCTTGTGTTATCAACCGCGTTGATTGATCCGCAAGCGACCAGCAAAGCTGAAATTACGGCGAACCTCGATTCGCGAGGGGTGGTCCCCACCGCGACTTGGGGTGATTTTGATGCAAACGGCAACCGGGTGCCATTCGATGCGTTCGCAGATCCACCCACTGGCCCAGACTCTGACATGTTTAACTCATCGACTTCGTTGACGATATATGACGGGCTAGGGAATCCACACGTTGCATCGATTTACTTCGCCAAGACTGACGGTCAAAACACTTTTAATGCGTACACGCTGATCGATGGCGTCGAAATTGGGGACCCCAAAGTATTACAGTTTGAAAATGATGGCCTGCTACAGGGCGATCCCGAATTCCCGAATTTGTTGAAAATTAGTATCGAAGACTGGGAGCCCAAGGGCCTTGATGGTTCCGCATTAGGGGTTGATGCTCAAAGTTTTACGATCGATCTGGCCGAGTTCACGCAGTTCGGTAAAGATTTTGCGGTGAGCTTTGTCAACCAAGACGGTTATACCTCGGGGCAGCTTCGCGGTGTTGATATTGACCAGTCGGGCGTTTTGTTCGCGCGGTATACCAATGGACAGTCTCGCCAGTTGGGCCAGATTGCGATCGCATCGTTTACCAATCAGCAGGGCTTGCGGCCCTCGGGCGACACCACTTTTGTAGAAACCTTTGCATCCGGTCAGCCGTCGATTACAACCCCAGGCCTGGGCGGCACGGGTTTGCTGACCTCTGGCGCACTTGAAGGCTCGAATGTCGAGTTGACCTCACAGTTGGTGCGAATGATTGTGGCGCAGCGGAACTTTCAAGCCAGTGCGCAGATGATCCAAACCGAAGATGCGGTCACGCAGACCGTCATTAACCTGCGTTAAGCGCGGTTTAATCTAATGGGAGAACAGGGAAGATGAGTCGTTTACTGGAATTGGCCGCACTGGGTGCTCGCGAGACGATGCTTGCGCAGGCGATGAATAGTAACAACCTTGCGAACGCATCGACCCCAGGCTTCCGGAAGGATCTGATGACCTATACCGGAACCACTCGGGTTGAGGGGATTCAGTCAGGGGTTGATTTGGGTGCTGGTGCAGTGCAGGGCACAGGCAACACCCTCGATGTGGCGATCAGCGGAGACGGTTATTTTGCGATCCAAACTCCTGAGGGCGGCGAGGCTTACTCAAGACGCGGTGATTTCCGGGTGGATGCACAGGGTCAGTTAAAGGATGGCGTTGGCAATCCCATTTTGGGTGATGGTGGCCCCATTGCACTGCCGCCTTACAGCGACCTGGTGATCGGTGCAGATGGCACCATCTCAATTCGGCCCCTAGGGGAGCAATCCAATGCCCTGCAAGCGGTTGACCGTTTGCGCTTGGTGAATGTTGGGGACCAGGCGCTGGAAAAAGGTTTCGATGGTTACCTGCGATTACCGCAAGGTCAGACCCTTGATCCTGATGGCGCCGTTAAAGTGGTCTCAGGCGCGCTTGAGAGCAGCAATGTTAATCCGGTGGAGTCTATGGTTCGGATGATCGACTTGGCTAGAAAATTTGAGTCTCACGTCAAGATGATGAGCACCGATGAAAAGAACCGAACGTCCCTCAATCAAATTATGCGATTCAGCTAAACCGTGTATCGCCAGGCCCAATTGTAAGGAGCAGTTATGAATCAATCACTTTGGATCGCAAAGACCGGGCTCGATGCCCAACAAACGAAGTTGTCCACTATCTCGAATAACCTTGCGAATGCCGGGACGGCGGGTTTTAAACGCTCGCGGGCCGTTTTTGAGGATTTGCTCTATCAAAATGTTCGTCAGGTGGGCGCGCAATCCTCTCAGGACACCCAACTGCCTTCCGGTCTGATGTTGGGCCTTGGTGTTCGAACGGTTGCCACTGAAAAGCTGTTTACCCAAGGCAATCTCGTTCAAACGGATAATGCGTTCGATGTGGCGATTGAAGGCCGTGGTTTCTTGCAGGTTCTATTGCCGGATGGCAACCAAGCCTATACCCGCGATGGATCCCTTGCGGTCGATAATCAGGGTCAGTTAGTGACCTCCAGCGGGTACGTGATTCAGCCAGCTGTGACCATGCCGGAGGGCGCGCAATCGGTCAGTATTGGCTCCGACGGCACTATTTCCGTTGCAACCGCTGGTACGGCAACGCCCACGCAGCTAGGCGTGCTGCAGCTTGCCGATTTTATTAACCCAGCGGGCTTACAGCCGATGGGTAAAAACCTCTACGTTGAGTCCGCAGCCAGTGGCACGCCTCAGATTGGTACGCCCGGCCTGAACGGCGTGGGCACCGTTGTGCAGGGATTTGTTGAAAGCTCGAATGTGAATGTGGTTGAAGAGTTGGTCAATATGATTGAGGCGCAAAGAGCCTATGAGATCAACAGTAAAGCGATTTCAACCAGCGATCAAATGCTGCAATACATCACTCAGAATACTTAAGTAGGACGCTTCATTATGCGAACGTTTCGTTTTTTCTGGTTAGCCGCTGTCATGCTCTTGGCTTCCTGCGCAGGTCATCCAACCCTTGAACATCCGCGTTATGCTCGACCCGAGGTGCCGTTTACGCCCGAGGTCAGTCCGGCCGAGCGCGGCGGTTCGCTCTATGCCGCAGCAACCGAGATGACGCTGTTTGAGGATGTGAAAGCCAGCCGGCGGGGCGATATTGTGAACGTCATTCTGGCTGAAAAAAATACAGCGAAAAAAAGCAGCGATACCAGTATTTCGAAAACCAATGAAGCGACCTTGAATAATCCAATCTTGGGTGGCGCTGAGTATCCTGAAGTGGGTACGCTCTGGGGACGCGGTTTTAACTTAGGGTTTGGTCTTGACAGCGAGCAGTCGTTCTCGGGTCAAAGCGGCAGTAATCAAAGCAATCAATTGTCGGGCAGTATTGCGGTCATGGTGATCGAGGAACTACCCAGAGGCAATTTGCTGATCCAGGGGGAAAAATGGATCACGTTAAATCAAGGTAATGAGTTCATCCGCATCCGTGGAGTGGTTCGCAAAGCCGATATCTCCAGTAATAACACCATCTTATCGACTTTGATTGCCGATGCGAGGATCTCCTATAGCGGCACTGGGGCACCGGCCAGTGCTAATACGATGGGTTGGCTGTCACGCTTTTTTAACTCAGCCCTGCAGCCTTTTTAATGAACCTGCTGAGAATAATAGGAATGCCCGATATGGAATTGAAGAAAATGTTGCACGGCGCTCGGTTTTTTACCGTCATGAGCGCGTTTTTGATCGCCGCGCTGTGCGTGCCGGTTCAGGCGGCTCGGGTGAAAGATGTCGCCGATATTGCGGGCGTGCGCAGTAATAAACTCGTCGGCTACGGTCTGGTTGTGGGTTTGGCTGGAACGGGTGACCAAACAACTCAAGCGCCTTTTACCGTACAAAGCTTGAAAAACATGTTGCAGCAGCTCGGGGTCACGGTCCCGCCCAATGTGAACCCACAGCTGAAGAATGTAGCAGCGGTTGCCGTTCATGCGGAAATTCCGCCGTTCACCAAGCCCGGCCAGATGATTGATGTCACAGTGTCGTCGATTGGTAACGCCAAAAGTATTCGCGGAGGCGCCTTATTGGTCACGCCGCTTAAAGGCGTTGATGGTCAAACTTATGCCATCGCGCAGGGCAATCTCATTGTCGGCGGGTTTGGGGTCGAGGCTGGCGATGGCTCGAAGTTAACCGTTAATGTGCCGAGCGCCGGTAATATTCCAAATGGCGCTCAAATTGAGCGAGAAGTACCCAGTGCTTTTGTGACGTCCGATACGTTGCAGCTCGACTTGAAAAAACCTGATTTTACTACCGCCCAGCGATTGGCGGATCGAATTAATGAAACGCTTGGGCCAGAAACAGCGATCCCAATGGATGGCGCGTCAGTTCGGATAATGGCGGCCTTGGATACGCAGTCGAAAATCGCGCTGGCCTCAACCATTGAGAATATGGAATTCCAGCCCGGGCGTGGGCCCGCAAGAGTGATCATTAATTCCAGAACCGGCACCGTGGTCATTGGTGAAGGCGTTCGAATCTTTCCGTCTGCGGTATCGCACGGCAGTTTGGTGGTCTCGGTGTCGGAAGACTTCGAAGTTAGCCAGCCGGGCGCCTTCGCTGGCGGCCAGACAGTGGTAACACCCGAATCTGCCATTGAAGTTGAAGAAGAAACCAATCCCATGTTTGTGTTTGATCCCGGGGTTACACTTGATGAACTGGTTCGAGCCGTGAATCAGGTCGGGGCGTCGCCTGCTGATCTGGTGGCGATCCTTGAGGCGCTCGAGCGGGCTGGTTCGCTACAAGCCCAGTTGGTGGTGATATGAACGATTTTGCCATTGGGAGTCCGGTAGTGGGCGCGCAGCCTACGGCGAGCCAATACCATGATTTTACCGGTCTAAAAGCGTTGAAGCATTCAGCGCATCAGGATCCCGATGCGGCGGTTGAGAAGGTCGCCAAACAGTTCGAATCAATTTTTATTCAGATGATGTTAAAGGGCATGCGGGCGACTGTCCCTAAAGACAGTCTGTTCGGCAGTAACCAGATGGACAGTTATCAGGATATGGCGGATCAGCAAACGGCCTTGACCATGTCGGAAACGGGGGGCATTGGGCTCGCTGAGGTGATCAAGCGACAGCTCACGTTAAATGTTGGTGAGTCAGATTCCGCCACAGAAATGGTCATGCCAGGAAAGGTTCAGTCACCAGCCGCGTTGACCCAACAACTAAAATCGCAGAGCGATTGAGAGGGTAATTAGATGCCAGATCCATTACAAATCGGCACATCTGGGTTGTTAGCCTTTCAGCGAGGCTTGTCGACCACGGGGCACAATATCGCCAATGCGAGCACGGAGGGTTACAGTCGCCAGAGCGTATCGCTGACGACCGACGAGCCACGGTTGGTTGATGGCCGGTATTTAGGGACGGGTGTTTCGGTGGCTGGTATTGAGCGCAGCTACAGCGATTATTTAGCAAAGGATTTTCGATTAGGGTCTTCCTCACTCGGCCAATTTGAAGCGGCGGCCAATATGGCGACCCGGCTTGATAACCTTATGGCCGATCAAGAGCGTGGTCTTTCGGCGCAGCTTGAACGGTTCTTTAACGCCCTTCAAGATGTTGGTAACAATCCAACGTCTGTCCCTGAGCGGCAAGTGTTGATAGGTGAGTCAAACGCCTTGGCCGAGCAGTTTCATTATCTTGATGGGGCTTTCGAGGCGCTTAACAGTCAGGTCAACGATCAGCTTACGTTGTATGTTGACGAGATCAATCAGCATGCACAGAGTATTTCCGAATTAAATGATGCCATTAGCTACGCCCAAGCTTTATCGACCGACGGCGCTCAGCCTAACGACTTGTTAGATGAGCGGGATCGCGTGTTACTGCAATTGTCAAAATTGGTTTCGGTCAATGTGATTGAGCAGGACGGCGGCGTTGCGAATGTGTTGATCGGTAATGGTCAGCCCTTGGTCATTGGCGGCGTCGCTGAGAAAATCACAATGGGGATTGGCGAGTTCGATCCGCTCATTCAGCGTCTAACCTATGAGCGGGCCAATGGCACCAGTACTGACATTACGAATTATTTAACGGGCGGGGCGGTACAGGGCTTAATCGATTTTAGAGACAATATGCTTAATAGCAGTCGCCAGCAGTTAGGACTTTTGGCCACGGGCATGTCGGAGGTGATCAATGCACAGCACGGCCTTGGGGTTGATTTGCAAGGCAAGCTGGGCGGCGAATTTTTTGTGCCCTTTGATGCCGAGACCATTAAGAACATCGACAATACGGGTAGCGCGAGTAGTACCACAAAAATTGTCGATATCAGTTTAGTGCAGCCAACCGATTATAAGGCGACGTTTACGGGTGGGGCCTGGGAAGTCAAGAACATCAAGTCTGGTGAGATCACGGTTGGAAACGGCCTGATGGCGATTGATGGTCTGGAGATCGAGTTTTCCGGTGATGCGGAATTTGGTGATTCGTTCTTAATCCGGCCCAATTTCAGAGCCGCCAATTACTTTGAGGTGGCGCTGCAGGCGCCGGCCGATATTGCAGCTGCCTCGCCGCTCAAGTTTTCGGAGAGCTTATCGAACACCGGCACGGCAGAAGTCGATAGTCTTGTTGTGAATTCGCGTAGTGACCTGCCGTTAGAGAATTCGTTCACGCTAACATTCGATGCCAGCGGGGGGGTAGATGGCGTGCCCGGTTATGTCGTCACTGGTGGGCCAGGGGGGTTTTTACCGTTTGATCCTGAAACTGAATTTGCAGGTAAAACCTTTCAGCTGGATTCTGGCTTTGGTGATGCCGAGATTCGTTTGAGTGGCAAGCCAGAAAATGGCGATGTGATGACGATCGAGCGCAATACCGAGGGCACTGGCGATAATCGCAATTTGCTGGCTTTGATCGACATTCAGACCAAGGACACGCTGTTGCGCTCGTCAACCAGTTTGCAAGATGTCTTTGCGTTATCAATTGCGGACGTGGGAATTCGTACCCGGCAGTCCCAGCTGAGCCTTGAAACGCAAGAAGTCTTAACGGGGCAGGCGGAAAATGCCTATAAGGCGAAATCGGCCGTTAACTTGGATGAAGAGGCGGCAAATTTACTGCGCTACCAGCAAGCGTATTCTGCTGCTGCCAAAGTCATCACGGTGGCGGATGAGATGTTCAATATCCTCTTGTCCACGTTTCGTTAAGGGTCGGGTGTAGCCAATGAGAATCTCGTCAAGCCAGCAATTTCAACAAGGTATCGATGCCATTTTACGGCAACAAGCCAAGCTCACTAAAACACAAGAGCAACTTGCCACCGGCAATCGTATTTTAACGCCCTCGGATGATCCAGCGGCGTCAACTCAATTGATTAAGCTGTCCGCACTAATTGCGAGCAACAGTCAGTACGATCGGAATATCACCTTTGCCCAAAACCAGGTGGGGCTTGCGGAGTCCAAGCTCAAAAGTGCAGGAGACATTATTCAAAGGGTACGGGAGTTAGTGGTTCAGGCGAATACCGCAATCCACAGCAACAGCTCTCGGGGCGCGATCGCGACTGAAATCCAAAACAATTTGGATGCATTACTTGATGTGGCCAATAGCAAAGATGCCTCGGGCGAGTATATTTTTTCTGGATTCAATGCCTCCACGAAACCCTTTGTCAAAGAGGGGGATGGTTACCAATATAAGGGCGATCAAGGTGAGCGTTTCTTACAAGTTTCAGAAGATATACAAGTTCAGGTACGGGATAGTGGCGCGACAATATTTCAAAAAATTCGTGAGGGGGATGGGCGCCTAAAGCTATCGCCCGCTGCAAGTAATCAGGGTAATCTCATTGTGACTTTAGAATCGAACGTGGATTCAGTTGTCGACACCTATGCAGTCAGCTTTTTGTCTTCCGAAAGTGGCCAACAATACGAAGTCAGAAATTCTGCTGGTGAGGTCGTTCAGTCAGGGTCATACAATGAAAGTGCGCAGATTTCTTTTAATGAAATCAACTTAACCATCACCGGTACGCCGGTAGCAGGCGATAAGATTGACGTTCGGCCGGCTGAATACAGTGACATATTTACAACGCTCCAGAAATTAGTCGAGCAATTGGCCGCGCCGATCGATAAGGGTTCACAACAAGCGACGTTAACCACAAACTTGAGTCAATCTATGAACGAGATGGATCAGGTTTTGGGTAACTTCCTCAGTGCTCGCGCGAGTTTGGGCAACAGGCTTCAGCAGTTAGATGTGCGTGCAACAGAGAACGTCGATGCGAAAATTCGCTATGACCGATCGATCTCAGAGCTTAAAGACCTAGATTATGCTCAGGCGGTAAGCCGACTTAATATGCAAATGACCGGTTTGCAGGCAGCGCAGCAATCCTACGTGAAGGTTCAAGGCCTTTCATTATTCAATTATTTAAAATAGCGTATTCTTTGTTTTTGAGCTCAAGCATTTGTGCTGCTAATTGCAGTTATTCTTGGCAGGTTTGCGGCGCCGGCGTGATGGTCTTGCCGATTCTTATCCGTGTGCACCCTTAAGGCGTCAACAATCTGGTTTTTTACCAGCGCCTAATATTTCAGCTGTAAAATTGCACCTATCGACTTCCTGTGCTTCGCCCTCCTTTAAGGTTGGCTGCAGCAGCGCTAATCCAAAAATCGGATTCAATTTGCCCGTGCAGAGCCTCAAGTCATTCCTAAAATCCATCGGTTAGTCCTTTTAACAGTAAAAGGGTAACAAAGAAGTGGTTCTTGTCTCGGGCGGTAAGCTGGAGAGCTTATCTTTCGATAAAATACTAGCAAAATCATTTGGTTAATATTTTAAGCGGTTCTGCAGAGCGCTGCTCTTAGATTTGCGAGGTTCTCCTGGTCAAAAGGTGCTTATTTAAAAGGTGCTTAAAGAAGGGCTATTTTTAATCAAGACCAAACTCGAATAGCCATGTGAAGAACTTTTTGAAGAAATGCTAAAGGTTTTCCAGGTCCGGTCGTTAACTATTGTAAGTGGAGCATTTAGCTCCTCAGGAAGGGCCGAAAGGTCAACAAAAAGTAAACAACCGAGGAATTTCTCATGGCTTTAACAGTAAACACAAACGTCGCATCGCTAACTGCTCAAAGACAGCTTGGTTCGTCGCAGACAATGTTATCAACCTCTTTGGAACGTTTATCGTCTGGTTTACGGATCAACAGTGCAAAGGATGATGCTGCTGGTCTCGCAATCTCAGAACGCTTTACCGCTCAAATCAAAGGCTTGAATCAAGGCGTACGAAATGCCAATGATGGCATATCTTTGGCGCAGACTGCCGAAGGCGCTTTAAAAGAAGTGACCAGCAACCTTCAAAGAATTCGAGAGCTTGCCGTGCAATCTGCTAACGCCACGAACAGTACCAGCGATCGTCAGTCGCTTCAGATCGAAGTTCAAGCGTTGTTGGACGAAATCGACCGGGTCTCTACTGACACTAAATTCAACGGCACCGCGATTATTGATGGCAGTTTTGCTAACCAGGCATTCCAGGTAGGTGCGAACTCTGGTGAAACGGTTTCGATCACCTCAATTGGAAGCTCTAAGACGGCTGACTTAGGTGGATCTTATTCGTCTACTTTGACGTCTGGTGCGGTGGATGGCTCTGGTATTTCCGCCGGCGATGTCTTTGTTAACGGTATCGATGCGGGCGCCTCTGCGGATGATGGCGTCTCAACCGTCAACGCAGATGGGTCTGCATTAGCAATCGCAACGGCCATCAACACGACAACTAGCCAAAGTGGGGTGTCTGCTACTGCCACTACAGAGAAAGTTGCTGCCGCAGACTATACTGGAGGGACATCTGGGGAAGTGAACTTCATCACTATTAATGACACTAACGTGTCTTGGTCCAACGGTGCGGACGCAACGGCTACAGGTTCAGCGGTTATTGATGCGATTAATGATAAGACAGCTACTACGGGTGTCACGGCAGCCTTAGATGCCTCGACCGGGCGTATCGGATTAACCGCCGCTGATGGGCGAACTATTGAAATAGGCGCGACCATATCTACCAATGGCGCAGCCGTTTCAGGTTTCTCCGCAAGCACTACAACCTACGGAACGGTAACGTACACGGGATCAAGTATAGCGGGCATTCAGCTTAATGATGACGCCGCAGATGCAGTTGCAGACGGCTCCAGCGCTGTAACGGCTGCAGACGCAAATGGGGCACTCGGTACGATTACAGCGCAGACCTCCACAGCGGTTACGGGCGGGCTTGATACCTTGTCTGTTGCAACGGTTTCTGGCGCAACTGCAGCCTTGACGGCGATCGATACGGCACTTGATACGGTAAACTCAACGCGTGCTGAGCTGGGTGCGATTCAAAACCGGTTTCAATCGATAGTATCTAATGCGCAGACCACCTCTGAAAACTTGTCTGCATCGCGTTCAAGAATTGTGGATGCTGACTTTGCGGCTGAAACAGCGTCGATGACTAAGGCGCAGATTCTGCAGCAATCAGGGATTGCGATGTTGGCCCAGGCCAATTCAATTCCTCAGAACGTTCTGGCCTTGTTGCAGTAAGAGCTTTTGGGTTTGTAAAGTACGGGAAGTCGTCGCTACTTAGGTAGCGGCGATTTTTCCGTCTCAGCAGCTTAAAACAATACGAAAACAATATTTTAGGGGAGTAGAAAAATGGAGATCAGTGCTCAAGCGAATGTCACCCCGCAACAAAGCCTTGAACCCGCGATCAAGGCTGGTTCTGCCCCGGCATCCTCGCGCCGGCAAGACCTGCCATCGCCCGGCAGTGTTATGCCGCCAGTGGAGGCAAAAGCGCCGCCCAAGGTAGAGGAGTTCGAACCAAGAGATCTCGCCAAAGCCATAGAAGACCTTCAGAGTTTCGTTGATAACCTTGGCAGGGACCTGAACTTTACGATGGATGACCAACTAAACCGTACAATCATTACAGTGCGTGATGCCAATACCAGCCAGGTTGTGCGGCAAATACCAGGCGAAGAGCTTGTAGCAATAGCCCGTCAAATTAATGATTCAATCGCCGAGATTCGCAAAGGGTTATTGATGAAGGGTAGCGCTTAAAGGGAATGCAATCTTGGCGCAATTTTTGCTCTATTAGAATGGATTGCTATTGAGTGATCGGGCACTCAATCCATTTGGTATGAGTTCCCTTGGTGCAACCAGAAAAATCTTGGTGACATAAGATGCCTATTACAGCAACAGGGTTAGCCAGTGGGCTAGATGTCGAGAGCTTGGTGTCGCAGCTGATATTGGCAGATGTGCAGCCGGCTGAGCAGCGGATTAATCGATCGGAAGCTGATTATCAAAGCAAGCTAAGCTCATACGGGCTAGTTAAGGGGTCGCTTAGTGCGTTTCAGACGTCTGTGAGCGTAGTCTCTAATTTAGGCAATTTCATCGCGAGAGACGCAGTATCCAGTCAGCCTGATGCCCTGACTGCCAGTGCTGATAAAAATGCTGCAGAGGGGACTTATTACGTCGACGTCGACGCATTGGCTAAGCAGCAGTCTTTAGTTAGCGATTCTAGCCGGGTCTTCGAGACAACCTCTGATTTGGTGGGCACAGGAACGATCGTTATTCAAAGTCTGGTGGCGGATGCCGCTGCAGTCCCGGTTACCATCGATGATGATAATAATACGCTTGCGGGTGTGCGGGATGCGATCAATGCCGCCGACGCGCCCTTAACCGCCTCTATCATTAATGATGGCGATGGCTATCGATTAGTACTGACTGCAGACGAGACAGGGCTAGAGAATCGCATCGATATCACGGTTACAGAAGCTATTGATGACGGCGGAGCGCTGACAGGGCTCTCAGTTCTAGCCTATTCATCGACCACAGGGTCGGGGAATATGAGTCAAAACCAGCCGGCCCAAGATGCGCAAATCAGGATTAATAATCTAACTGTGACGGCCGCCGGCAATAAAATCGATTTCGCAATAGATGGTTTATCGATCAATTTACAGGATGTAACGAGCACGAGCCTTACCCTGACGGTGACGCAGAATACATCGCTCGCGCGTGGCGCCGTGACAGGGTTCGTCGAAGGCTACAATCAGTTGGTGGATCGCCTTTCTGGCGTCAGCGCTTATGATTCGGCTGTCGGATCAGCAAGCTCTTTGACCGGTGACGCCACTATTCGCGCCATTGAGTCTAAGTTGCGGGGATTGCTGAGCACATCGGTTGAGAATGTGGGCGGTAACTATTCCACCCTGGCTGAACTTGGTATCACAACAGATGCCATAACCGGTCGTCTAGGGCTTAATACGGCAACTTTAGATGCAGCGCTTGCAGAGAACCCACTTGACGTGGCGAATATCTTCACAGCGTTAGGTCGACCTTCAGATTCGAATATTTCCTTCGTTAGCTCAAGCAGTGCAACCAAAGTCGGAGACTATGCGGTTTCCCTCACGCAAACGGCAGAAGCAGCGGCTTTGTCGGGATCCGGACTCAACATTGCGAATAATAATAATCGGACCATTACTTTTGATCTGACCGTCAACGGCGAAACCCAGACGATTGATTATGCAACTGGCAGCGGCAATCCAACCGAGAGTGACGTAGCAGGCGGTTTGACAGGTGCCATTACGGAAGCCTTTGGATCAAACGTGGTGAACGTAACCTATGACGGTGCTGGTAACAAATTGGATTTTTTGACGGTCCTTGAAGGGGACTCTGCATCTATCGCAATTGATGCGATTTCAAATGACAGCGCGAGCTATGGTCTGAGTGTTGCGACGGGCAGTGCCGGAACCATGACGACGGATGCCCGGATCAACGGCGTAGCAGCAACCTATGATTCGGAATCAAAGAAGATGACTGGCGCGGTTGGCTCGGACGTTGAAGGCTTGGTACTTCAGATTTTCGGTGACGCGTCGGGTGACCTTGGAACGGTTCAGTACGCGGTGGGCTTAGGGCAGTCGCTCACAGATTTGCTGGACAGTTTTATCGCTGCAGATGGACTTATTCAAGCCAGAATAGACGGGCTAGAAAAGAGCATCGTTGATTTGGATGGGCAAAGAGAAGTGTTGCAGGCGCGTGCAAATCGACTCGAAAGCCAGTATCGCGCTCAATTTAATGGATTAGAGGCTTTGATTGCGCAGTTTAGCGCGACACAGAGTTTCCTAACGCAAGCTTTGGGGAACTTTGTAGAGGCCAATACGTTGCTTAGAAGGTAACTGAAAAAAAGTGTAAGAATCAACATAACTGTAAACAAGGATTGAGTGCTGAAGGGCACGTGGAGGTAAGTATGAATATGTCGAGTATTATGAAGCAGTATAAAACGGTCGGCACCCAAGGGGCGGTCGAGGTCGCTAACCCACATCGATTAATTGCGATGCTGTTCACCGGTGCGAGAGACAAGATTACCTTGGCCATTTCAGCGCTAGACCGAGAGGACCCTGCGGCCAAGGGCGAAGCGCTGTCAAAGGCATTGGGCATTATTGAATATCTTCGCGCGAGTCTTGATCCGGGTATCGATGCAGAATTTTCAAGCCAACTGGCTGAACTTTATACTTACATGGAGCGCAGGCTAACGGAAGCCAACCTGCAAAATGATAAAGAGAAGCTGCAAGAGGTTCATGGTCTGCTAAACGAGATTGCAGAAGGCTGGAACGGCATTCCTGAAGAGTATCGCGCTTGATGGCTGAGCTCGACCAGCAGATCCTAGCCTTTCCCTTGTCGGATCGACACGCGGAGCATCGTCTGGCCCAGTTGGATGATGTC
>Ga0115566_10001711_pt1 | contig 18572 bp, 10 predicted proteins | sample COGITO_mtgs_1204_3_FD_87173 | JGI IMG/M metagenome (GOLD analysis project Ga0115566, IMG submission 87173) | Pelagic marine microbial communities from North Sea - COGITO_mtgs_120405 | ecosystem: Environmental > Aquatic > Marine > Epipelagic | place: Germany:Helgoland, sampling site Kabeltonne...
CACTCGCCCTTCAATGTAGACAAAGAGTACCTCGAGTTCTACGAAAAGCAGGGCGTCAACGATCCAGGACGGCGGCAGTGGACAGTCCCCATTTACGGGATGATTACGCAGTTTGATGATGCCTTTCAGCGGCTACTCGATAGCGTCGATGCGCTGGGCATCACGGATAATACGATCATCATTTTCATGACCGACAACGGCCCCAACTCCACCTATTTCACGGCTGGCCTGCGGGCCAGAAAGGGTAGCATCTACGAGAATGGCTTCCGCGTTCCGTTCGTGATTCGCTGGCCCAGGGCCATCAAGGGGGGACGCAAACTGACGGACCCGACGATGCACATTGACCTGCTGCCGACGTTGGCCGATGCTTGTGGCGTGGACTTGCCCGAGCGCCTGAAGATCGATGGCCAAAGCATCCTGCCGCTCTTACGCGGAGAATTAAATGCGCTGCCAGAACGCCACCTGTTCATGCAGCACAACCGCGCAAACGTTCCACCCAAGTTCCAAAACGGCATGGCACGCAAGGGGCCCTGGAAGGTGGTGATGAATGGCAAACCAGCTGCTTTCGAGCTATACAATATCGAGCTGGATCCCAGTGAAACGAAGAACGTGGCGGCTCAGCATCCAAACCGAGTGCAGGCATTGGCCAGCGCCTATGAGACATGGTTCGACGACGTAACTGCTGACCTGCAGCGCAACGAAGGCATGCCGCACCCGACCGAGCTCAATCCGATCCAGAAACAGGATTTTCGCTTCACCTGGCAGGATTGGTGGGGCGACAAGACTGGCTGGTCTGCCAAGAATTACGGGCGCTGGCGGATGAACAATCCCGGCTTGATCGAGCGCTTCGACGTCACAGTCTTCCCGCAAAAGCAGCACATTGGAGATTCGGGAAAGATGAAGTTCACTTGGCAGGACCAAGTGATCGAGAAGACGTTTGACAGTATCCCGGAAGAGATTCTACTTGCGAATATCGCACTGGACGAAGGAACAGAGTTTATGGCAGCTCAGTTATTTCTGGACGAGAAGAGGTGGGGCGTGAAGGAAGTACAGATCAAGGCGCATGTGCCGTCAGACCGCTATGACGGCAGCTGGGAATCATTGCAGGCCATGCCGGTGCCAGCGTGGTTCGATGATGGCAAGATCGGGATTTTCATTCACTGGGGGCCGTATAGCGTAATCGGCTATCGCAAGGGAGGCCGCGGCTATTCCGAGCATGTGCCAAAGTTGTTCTACGCCGATCCCACGCACTATTATCCATATATGAAGGAGCGTTGGGGCGCAACGCCGCCCGAATTTGGCTATAAGGATATTATTCCCAAGTTCAAGGCCGAGAAGTGGGATCCGGAAGCTTGGGCGGAGCTGTTCGCCGAGGTCGGCGCCACCTATGTGGTGATGACCGCGGAGCATCACGACGGCTGGGCAAACTGGGACTCGGAACTGACGCCCTGGAATGCCGTGGACAAGGGACCGAAGCGTGACCTGGTCGGTGATCTTGGCAAGGCCTTGAAGAAGCGAGGGCTCAAGTATGCGCCGTCTTATCATCGTGAACGCCATCAGAGCTTCTTCGGGAAGAATCTCTATGTCGTCAATGCCGAGCCGCGGGACCATATCGCCGAAGAAATCCGCCGCGTGCCGGCAGCTGCATCGCTCTATGGTCCGTTTGGGACGACCAAGGAGTTTGTCGACGACTATGTGGCCCGCTGGCAAGAGATCCAGCGTAAGTACCAGCCGGACTTCCTGTGGATTGATGATATCCCGATCTGGACCCGAGATGGGAACAAGGTGCTGGCTGGCAAGGCCAAGCCTGAAGTCCAGTACTTCTACGATCAGTGCCGGGCAATGATTACGGATTTCATGAATGACGGCGCCACCCGTGGGGCAGACGTCTACGTCAATAACAAGGGCGGGAATCGCAACTGGCCAGACGCTGTCGGCTGCCTGGAGAAGGACAATCTCAAGCTGAAGGTAATCGGCCCAAAATGGCAGAGTTGCACGACCTTCGGCACCTCCTTTGGCTATCTGGAGAACGACAGATATAAGACGATCGAGGGCGTGATTCACGAGATGATCGAGGTGATCAGCCGCAACGGCAATTTCCTGGTCAATATTGGTCCGAAGGCAGATGGAACCATTCCAGAGCCACAGGTCGAACGTCTCCAAGCAATGGGAGCTTGGCTGAAGGTTAATGCCGCTGCAATCTACGGCAGCCGTTACTGGACGGTGTCCGAGCAGAAGGATGAACACCTGGCCTTCACCACCAATGCCAAGAAACTCTATGCAATTAAACTGGCCAAGCCGACTGGCCCCTTTGTAATCACCGCCACGGCGGGTTGGGGCAAGGCTCAGGTCAAGTCCGTGCGTCTGCTTGGCTCCAGCGCCACCGTGCGTTGGACGATTTCGTCCCAAGGGCTGAAGATTGTGCCACCGGCCGATCTGGGCGAGAGTGCCTATGCCTGGGCATTTGAAATCCTCACTGATCGGAAACAACATACCCCGAATGTGATCGTGCACGATGCGAGCAAGGCACTTCAGGGCACGAAGAAGGTGGACCTCGATGGCAATGATCCGACCGTACCGGCGCATCCAGCAACTTCAAAGCCATTCGTGCAACCAGGGGCCAAGGTCTTCATCGAAAGGGCCGCGACAGCGAACGCCTTCCAAAAGCTGCTGGTTCCTGCCCCCACCGGGCAGACGGTTACCGCCAATCAGGCGACCAGCAATGACCCGCTCCAGTCACTCACAGATGGCAAGCTCAGGAAAGGCTTCGGAGCAATATTTGGCAACGGGATCCGCGACGGCAGCTACAAGATGGATCTTGGCTCGGCGAAGCCAGTTTCGGCGATCAGCAGTTGGTCGCATAACCAGGCCGGTCGCCTCAGTGTGCAGAAACTGACGATTTATGCCAGCGCTGCCGCCACGGATCCAGGCTGGGATCTAAGCACATTCACGGCGCTTGGCACCGTGGATACGAAAGCCAACGGTAAGAGCAAGGCCGCCTTTACTGCGGCCTCTCTGCGGGCAGTTCAGGGCGAGGCCCTGGGCAACTTCCGCTGGATCATCTGGAGTGTCTCACCAATCAACAACTCGGGTGGCGGCGAAAATACGGCCTTCCAGGAATTCGCGGTCGACATTATCAAGTGAAGAGAAAGCGCAGAGCTGGGAGCGCAGGTGCCTTGCCAGGAGACAAAATGCCCAGCAGCAAAATGTAACGTGATTTCCGCCCGGGCCCTAAGGAGAATAACCCTGCTGCCGCCAAAACAAAAAGCTGCAGCACGAATAGGAATCCCCAGGAATCAATAGATGACACTTTGTAAATCACTCTGGTGGGGGCTGTGTGTGTGCGTGCAAGTGCCCTTCATGTGATGGAGGTGACAACTATCGCATTGAACCCCAGAACGCTCCAACCTTGGTTACAGCGCTATAACCAAAGCATCGAGGAGGCGTAGATCCGTGGTTATAGCGCTTGCCTCTCCGGTTATACCGGTCTACACTATAGCTTTGAAGCGATGCGCACGTTCGCTCAAGCCGAACACCGCGTAGAGAATCGACGACTGCAGGGGGGCGAAATGACGCCAATAAAACACCAGGCACAGGCTCTCCCCACCCAGCCATTGACACCGAGCAGAGCAGCGCCTAGAGGCTTGGCGCAGGCAGCGCTGCCTCCTTCGGACAAGGGCCGATCAATCGTAGGACGCAGGCGCCCTTCGGGCATGCCTGTGGCGTTCCCCTGCGTCAAAATCGGCCCACTCCATCCTGCACGCCGCACATCTATCCTGAAACTAGCCGCGACGCTCTTGATCGCTGGAGCGGCGGTGGCCGGGGCACCGGAAAAACCTAATTTTCTAATCCTGCTTGCCGATGATATCAGCGCTTCGCATTTGGGGTGCTATGGCGCGCTGAATCCGGGAACCAGTCCGAATATTGACCGACTGGCGAAGAAGGGGGGGTGCTTCGATAACATGCTTGTGACGGCTGCTACCTGCGCCCCGGCGCGGGCAGAGTTGAATACCGGACTGTTCCCGCAGCGCAATGGTGTGTTTCGCAATCATCTTGCTACGAATTCGGATCAGCGGAGCGCAGTGCATCACTTGTCCGATCTTGGCTACCGGGTGGGGCTATTGGTCGAGCGCATTCAATTCTATCCGGCAGTTCAACTGTTGGATTTAGAGCAGGATCCGTGGCAGATGGACAATCTGGCGGACACCCCAGAATCCCCCCCCACAGTTCAGGCAATCAAAACGGCGATAACCGACCGGATGCAGCAGCAGAGCGATGACGGAAATCTCGCAGGAAAACGACTCATGTGTTCCAACATGCCCTTTCCTCAATCAAGGCGGGGAGCCGGATGACACAAAGAAACTACGCTGGGGGCGATTTTTATGCCGTTTTAAGCCATGCGGCGGGACGGAGCCGCAGAGCTCCCAACCGATCGACACCTCCGGTGAACGACACGGGTGATGAATGCCGGCGGCATGTACACATGGGCCATTGCTCGAATCGAGCATGGATTTGCAGGAATTGAAAAATTGCCGAACCCAATACATAGAACCGGCGGTCTGAAATAGCGTAGAAGAATCGTCCCCCTTACTGCACTCGTGTTGAGTGTCCCACCCTAATGGAACCCACTGTGTTTAAAACCGCCCTCAGCTCTCTATTGATTGGAATCATGCTCTCCCAACCCGCTTGGGCGAGAAAACCGTTGCCTGAACCGCTCAACCCCACGGTAAAGCTCAATTTCACCAGCAAGGCCTCCGCGCCCGATGAGCCACTCACGCTTTGGTATGACGAGCCGGCTGCAAACTGGGAAAGGAATGCGCTTCCTGTTGGGAATGGCCGCATGGCTGCGATGGTCTTCGGGGGTGTGGATCGTGAACGCATCCAGTTCAACGAGGAGACTGTGTGGGAAGGCACCTACATCGACCGTCATAATCCGAAAGCCCTGGAGGCCTTACCAGAGATTCAACGTCTGCTGTTCGAAGGCCGCAATGGGGAGGCTAAGAAGTTGGCTTCCAAGAGCATGATGGGAATTCCGAACAGGGTGAAGTCGTATCAAACCTTGGGGGATCTCGTACTGGAGTTCTCCCAACCAGATGAAGTTGCTAAGTATCGTCGCGAACTTGACTTGACCACGGGCGTCGCCCACACGACCTACGAAATTGATGGCACGACCTTCACGCGCGATGTCTTCGTCAGTGAGCCGGATCAAGTGATCGTGGTTCGCCTGGCAGCAGATCGCCCGAGCCAAATCAATCTCACGGCTCGCTTGGCTCGCAAGGATGCGGTCATGAGCGAAGGTAAGGGCAACATGCTTGTGATGCGGGGCAAACTCCAGGCGATCCAGTATGAGGCACAGCTTTTTCCCCGGGTTCACGGCGGTAGCGTGTCCACGAAGGACGGCAAGCTGATCGTTCGCAATGCCGATGAAGTCACACTTTTAATCACGGGCGCGACCAGCTATGTCGGTATTGAAGACTATTCTGCTGATGCCACAGAACGCTGCAAAGCCTATTTCCAATCCACCTCGCAGAAATCCTACGATGCGATTCTGGCGGATCATCTGAAGTCTCACCAGACGTTGTTCAATCGTGTCCAACTCGATCTTGGCAGCACCGATACCCCGCAGTCGCCTACCGACGAACGTCTCAAGGCGATGAAGCAGGGCTCGCAGGACCCGCAGCTTGAGGCGCTCTATTTTCAATTCGGTCGCTACCTGCTGATGAGCAGCTCTCGCCCTGGGTCTTTGCCGGCCAACTTGCAGGGCAAGTGGTGCCAACATTATCGAGCCCCCTGGAATAGTGACTACCACCTAAATATCAACTTTCAGATGAACTACTGGCCAGCACAGGTTGCCAACCTCGCCGAGTGCCACCTCCCGTATTTCGATTATATCGAGAGCCTGGTGCCGTATGGCGAGAAAACAGCAAAACTGCACTATGGCGCTGATGGTTGGGTGGTGCATCACCTCTCTGATATTTACGGCAAGACTACCCCTGCGGATGGCGTGCATGGCGTTTGGCCCATGGGGGCCGCCTGGTTGGTGCGCCAAGCTATGGAGTATTACTGGTTCACAGGCGACGAACAGTTTCTCCGCGAGCGCGCCTATCCTGTCATGAAAAGCTCAGCAGCGTTCATTCTTGATTTTCTGGTTGAAGCGCCTGAAGGCTCGCCGGTCGCAGGGCGATTGGTGACGAATCCTTCTCACTCACCGGAGAACAGTTTTATCAAAGCAGATGGCAGTGGGTCCTTGTTTACTTACGCCGCGACAATGGACTTGCAGATTATTCATGGCTTGTTCACCAGCCTGCTCGAGGCGAACCGCATCCTCGATCCGAGCGGCGAGTTCGATGCAGCATTTCGCGAAGAAATAAAAGCCGCACTCGCACAGCTCGCCCCCATGCAGATCAGCGAGAAGACAGGTCGCCTGATGGAGTGGATCGAAGACTACCGCGAGAAGCAGCCTAAGCATCGCCACGTTTCGCATCTCTATGGGGTGTACCCCGGTAAGCAAATCAATAAGAACGACACCCCCGAGTTCTATCTCGCGGCACGCAAGTCGCTCGAAGCGCGCGGTGATCGAAGCACCGGGTGGAGCATGGGCTGGAAGACCAACTTTTGGGCGCGCTTCCACGATGGCGAACGTGCCCATACACTACTGCGCACGCTGCTGACCAAGGGCACCTTGGACAATCTCTTGGATACGCACCCGCCCTTTCAAATAGATGGCAACTTTGGAGGCACTGCTGCGATCGCTGAGATGCTGGTGCAAAGTCACGCCGGTGAAATCGAATTACTCCCCGCACTGCCAAAGGCGTGGGCCACAGGCTCCGTGATGGGCCTGCGCGCGCGCGGAGGTTTTGAGGTGGATATCGCCTGGCAAAATGGACAATTAACTGAAGCGACCGTTCGCTCACTCAACGGCAATGCGCTCAAGCTTCGTTACGGGACTGTCACCAAGACCGCCTCGGTCGCGAAAGGCTCATCGATTACCTGGAATGGCCAATAGCGAAAATCGAGCGCCGTTTCTCCACGCACAAACAGGAAAACAAGGATAGAATATGAAAAAGAAAAACAATGTCACACGACGTTCCTTCCTCAAACAATCTGTCACTGCTGCAGGAGCCGCCTGGGCGGGGCCTATGGTGCTAAGGGCGGAAACCTTAGGGAATGCCGCGAAGGCAGCGGCCAATTCCCGTATCGGGATCGGATTCATCGGGACCGGCCTGATCGCAAAAGGACACCTGAAAAGCTTTGCCTCCATGAAAGAGGTTCAGGCGGTCGCCGCTTGTGATGTGCGTCAATCCAAGTTGGATAGCGCGCTCAAGATACTGAAGGGCAAAGGCGCCACTTCGGTCATGGCGACCCCTCACTATGAGGAGGTGCTGGACAATCCGGATGTAGATATCGTATGCATCGCGACACCCGACCATTGGCACGCTGCGATCGCGATCGCCGCCATGAAGGCGGGCAAGGACGTGTACGTCGAGAAACCCATGACCCTCACGATCGAGGAGGGCAAGGCGGTGCTGGCTGCGGAGCAGAAATATGGGCGTATCGTGCAGGTGGGATCACAGCAACGCTCATCTGTGTATTTTCGCAAGGCCGCGGAGCTGGTGCGCAACGGGATGATCGGCGACGTCAAAGAAATTTACGCACAACTGGGCCGTATGCCACAACCGCCTCAGAACGCGCCCGTCAAGCCGGTTCCAGACGGGCTTGATTACGACCTGTGGCTGGGGCCAGCTCCATTTCATGACTATACCGATCATCGTACTCTCTCGAAATACGGTGGAGGCTGGCGCTGTTACTGGGATTACGGCAATCGCAAGTTTGGCGACTGGGGTGCGCATCACTACGACATCATCCAATGGGCGCTCGGTCGGGACGATACGGGCCCGGTCGAGTTTATTCCGAAGGGCTATGAAGGGTCTGGGTACCACCATTATCGCTACGCCGACGGCACTACGGTTTGGCGGGATAGGAAACCTCCGAGAGGTCAGGAATCGGTGGCAGAAGAGAAGCCGAAAAAGGAGCCATCGATTCGTTTCATCGGGTCCGAAGGCGAAGTCCATGCCAGCCGGGTGATGTTCGACACCCTACCGAAAGAACTCCGGCGCCACCGCTTTACCGAGAACGACATTCAGCTCTACGAATCCAAGAATCATCGCCAGAATTTCGTAGACAGCGTTGTGTCGCGCAAACCGCCCATTTGCCCAGCATCGGTAGGTCACCGCACCGGTACGATCTGCCAGCTGGCGGGCATCGCCGAACGCTTGGGACGTCCCATCAAGTGGGATCCCAATGCAGAACAAATTGTCGGCGATTCCGAAGCCAAGGCGATGCAGGATCGCCCGCGACGCGAGGGCTACGAACTGCCGACCGTGTGAGCCATGCGGCCTCATACAACAGCTTCGCGGCGTTACTCCCGTATGTGGTTAGGGACGTAGCGCAGCGGAGTGCCGTTCCCAAAAGCGCCACGAAGAGGCGCGACTCCGCTTCGCTTCGTCACTCAACTACGAACCACAAACTCGACGTCCTCTCGGTGGCCATTTGCATCCTGAAGTGGTCGACCAGTTGCGCAGATCTTGCGACCAATGGTGGGGGGCCGTTCTGCCGTTCATGGTCAATGAAAGTTTGCCGCAGGTTGAAGAACATCAGCTGGCGGCGCGTGATGAGAGCAAGTTGTAGGGAACAGACATTCCCACATGGAGCGCGGAGAAGCTTTAAGCATAGGAGTGATTTGATGAAGACACGCTGTTTTAGCTTGAAGATCTTCGCAGCCCTGGCCGTGGTTTTATCCGCGAGCCATGTGCAGGCAGAGGAGAGCTTGGGGGAAGATCCGTTTGCGCTTGAGCAACAAACTCAGCAGTCGACCGGCGAAAAGCCGTGGGCAGGGAAGACGCAGAGCGAGATTCAGGCCTGGGCCAAGAAGAATTTGCACCGGAAACTCCGCGGTAAGGAAGTCGAGGCAGAGAAGCATCCGCAGTGGGACTGGTTTCGAAAATCTGGACTGGGGCTGTTTTTGCACTGGGGCCCGGCGAGCGTGAAACCGAACAACGGCGATGCATGGGCGATGGTCTGGTCAGCAGCCAAGGCCAAGGCAAAACGAACAATCATGCTGCCGGAGAATATGTTTGCTGTCGCGGAAACATGGAACCCGGAGAGCTACGAGCCGGACAAATGGATGGCCGCTGCGTCAAAAGCGGGATTCGGATATGCGGTGCTGACCACACGGCATCACGACGGCTACTGCCTCTGGCCGAGTGAGCATGGAACCTGGGATACCGGCGACCACATGGATGGACGTGACCTGGTGAAGGACTATGTCGATGCCTGCCGTGAGAACAACCTTAGAATCGGATTCTACTACTCCGGCCCCAACTGGCATTACGATTACAAGAACCGGGAGTTTATGCACCCATCGCGCACGGACTTCAGGCTGAATTACAAGCATGAGAAGATTGAGCCCAGTGCCAAGCTTACCTCTCTAATGGCAACTAGCAGCCCTGCCGAACGAGAAGAGTCAACCGGACAAGTGCGAGAACTGATGACCCGCTATGGCCCAATAGATATGATGTGGTGGGATGGCAACAGCATCATGACGCCACAGGAACTGGCGAAGCTTCAGCCGGATGTTTTCGTGGCGCGCGGCCTGATCGCCACACCAGAGGGCATGCACCACGGCGAGAGCGAAAATGTCAAAGTGACAAATGAAGCGGGGTGGTGGTGGGAACTCTGCATTAAGTCAGAGAATAGGTTTACACCGAACTGGCACTACGGCGTCGAATGTGAGGGCAATCATTGGGACACGAACAAACTGTTGAGCGAGCTTGTGCGCTGCCGGTCGCTGGGTGGTAATCTGCTGGTGAACATTCCGCCACGTGGCAACGGCGAAATGATGGAGTGGTTCTACGACGTCTGCGACGAAATGGCTGGCTGGATGGCGCATTCCCGGGAGGCGGTTGTGGATGTTGATCTCGACGCACCACTGCCGACGCTCGATAAAACGGAGAATTATACCACCAAGCGGGGCAGCACTTGGTATTCATTGCCGAATGGAAAGGACGTTGTTTTTATCTCGGATATCGCGAAGCCCCGGTCGGTCACGTTGCTAAGAACCGGCGAGACGCTAGACTACCAATTCCGCGACGGTTCCCTGCGCATCGTCGTCCCGGAAGCGATGCGCTCCACGCTGCCAGATATGGTTAGGATTATAATTGGAGAATTGTGATGAAAATTAATCTGCTTAAACGAATAATCGCCACCTCGCTGATATGTGTCTGGGCAACGACGGTGCAGGCCGCTCAGCCGCCCAATATCATCATTGTGTTCAACGATGATCAAGGTTACCAAGACCTGGGGTGCTTCGGTTCGCCGGACATCAAGACCCCGCACATCGACCAGATGGCACAGGAGGGAATGAAATTTACTGATTTCATGGTGGCGTCACCGGTGTGTTCTGCGTCGCGTGCCGCACTTCTGACCGGCTGTTATCCGAACCGAGTAGGCGTTCCAGGAGTCTTTTTCCCAAATCGTGGTTCGGCCGGTTTGCCACCTGAGCAGGTGACGATTGCTGAGGTGCTGAAAAGCGTAGGCTACAAAACCAAGGCCGTCGGCAAATGGCATCTCGGCGATGAACCGGAGTATTTGCCGACAAATCAGGGCTTCGATTCCTACTATGGGATTCCTTACAGCAATGACATGTTTCCAGCGAAGAGCATGAAGTACGCAAAGGACTGTCTTTTCCTTGAGGAGATGAGCCTCGATAAGATTGATGCCGCATTTGCCAAGGATAAAGGCGGGAAGGGGCGGGTGATGAAGAACAAAGTGCCGCTGATGCGCAACGAAGAGTGCATCGAGTTCCCCACTGACCAGACCACCATCACCAAACGCTTTGCAGATGAGGGGATTGCCTTCATGTCGGAAAGCGTGGAGGCACAGAAACCGTTCTTCCTCTATCTCGCTAATTCTATGCCGCATATCCCACTGTTTGCCTCGGAAGACTTTTTGGGCAAGAGCGAGCGCGGCCTGTATGGGGATGTGATTGAAGAGATCGATCACAATGTCGGGCGCATTCTCGCCCACGTCAGGAAACTCGGGGTCGAAAAGAACACCCTGGTGGTTGTGACATCGGACAACGGCCCCTGGCTGGTCATGAAAGAGAATGGCGGCAGCGCCCTCCCCCTGTTTGAGGGAAAAATGACGACCTTCGAGGGTGGGATGCGTGTGCCCTGCGTCATGAAGTGGCCGGGACGTATTCCTGCCGGAACGACGTGCGACGAGTTGGCGCTCTCCATGGATTTGCTGCCGACCTTCGCCCACATCACCGGCGCATCCCTACCGACGTTGCAGCCGCTGGATGGGAAGAATATTATCGATTTACTGTCAGCGAAAGAAGGCGCAGTGTCACCGCATGAATACTTCTTCTACAGCAGAAATGCCGTTAGACACGGCAGCTGGAAATACCATTCACGGGAGATCTTCAAAGTCAAAGCCACCGCCCGGGATACCAAAGGTCCGACGCTCTACAACCTCAAAGAAGACATCGGCGAGAGCAAGAACCTGATTGACCAATATCCGGAAATTGCGAAACGCCTGGCCAAGGTGCTGACATCACCGCCCAATCGACGGGCAACGAAGAAGAAGAAATGAAGTACAGGCATCTCGCAGGGCTGCTCGGAGGCAGGGATACCATGTTCCAGCCGGGACTAATCTGCAGGGTGGCGGCGCCGTCGCGGGTGACGTGAAGGGTGCCCCTGGAGCTGCCGGTTCCGGGACCGAGGGCCGGATTCTGTGGCGTGACAGTTATGCGAGAGGTGGAGAAACGAGCGGGACCCTGAGCGTCGCGGTCGATGGTGACTGTGGCGGTACCTGGCTCGGTTGCAGCCAGGCCGTTGCTGTCGGCGATGCTGAGGAAGACGGTGACGTCGTGGGTCTCGTCGGTATCGTTCGGGGTAATGTCGATCAGAGCTTCTGCGTAGTCCGTAGCAAAGACGACGGGATTAGCGAAGGACGCCGGGCTATGGGACTGGCACGTCGTGTGGCGGCGAGTTGCCTTTTAGCCCACATAGCCAGCCCATCATCTAACTTCACAACCAGTCGACCTGTGCTGCTTGAGCTGAAGCGATGGCCAACCAACGAGCCTGGCCTCGACTGCCTGCGGGCAAAGTATGCATCGCCACCGCTCTCCCCAAGGCGAGCACTGGGGTTGCTCCTGCTACCGGACCTTGCCGCGGTACGCGACCGATCGAGGCGAAGGAACGGTAAAGCGAACATTATTGACGGGATTGACCGTATTGACATCGCAACAGTTTGTCACTCCGGTCAATAGAATCACAAATGTCCCCCTCACTGCACCAAATGTGCCTGCGTACTTGCCAGAGCCCCGTTGTACTGGTATGCCGACGCCGACCAGTGCGGCGTGACTAAGACCATAACCACGGGACCGAGCGAATGCATAGAATCTGGATCATCCTGCTGCTGGGCATCACCCTTGCCGAGACGACCCGTGCCCAAGTCGACACGGATGCGCTGCCGACCGTGGAAGCCGGCTTTGCAATCAACTTCTTTGCCAAAGAACCACACATCATCAATCCATCGGCGTTATGCTTCGATCGGCAAGGCCGGTTGTTTGTCGGGGCGGGGCCACAGTATCGCAACCCAAAACCGGACTCGCCCACAGATTACATCAAGATCTTGATTGACGATGATGGCGATGGCGTGGCCGAGACGGTCAAGACATTTGCCGATGGCTTCAACAGTATCCAATCGCTTGCCTGGCGAGGTGAGGAGTTGTGGGTGGCAAACTCGCCAGACCTGACGGTCTTGCGCGATACGGACGGCGACGACGTGGCAGATGAATACCAACTCATCTACACGGGCCTCAATAATCTGCGCCATGGCCTCCACGGCTTCAATTGGGGGCCCGACGGTTGGCTGTACATGGCCATCGGCAATACCTGGGTGAAACCCAATGCCCCCAAGCCGTTCCGAGACATCCAGAGACTCAAGTCGAGCGACAAGACCAAGTATCCACTGACGAAGGTCTATTCCCGGAACACCTACCCGAAGAGTTATCATTCGCTCAAAAGAAAGGAAAAGGAAGGCGGCATTTTTCGCTGCCGACCGGGCGGTCAAGACCTGGAGCTATTTGCCCGCGGGATGCGCAATCCATGGGATATGTGCATGGACGACGGCTTCAATTGGTTGGCGACCGACAACGACCCGGGGCCTCAAGGCGACCGCATTTTCATGCCGATTCGCCATGGCCACTACTCGATGCGCCACCCGTGGAAGTTTGACTGGAATGGCAAGCACCCGGCCGTCGCCCCGGTGGCAGACCTGTTCCCAACGGTGAGCGGGTCCGGGACAGGCGTGGCCTTCTACAACTCCGCGAATTTTCCCGAGGCCTATCGTGGCACCTATCTCATCGCCGACTGGACCCAGAGCTGCATCTATTGGTACCAGCCAAAATGGGAGGGAGCGCACCAAGTCCCGGCGGCCAAGAAGAAGCAGTTGGTCAGCAGCAGCGGCGGTTTCAAGGACCTCCAGTGGCAGGGCGGCGAAGGACGGGCGTTGTTCCGTCCCACCGACATCGAAATTGGCCCGGATGGCGCCTTGTACATCGCCGGCTGGGGCTCGGTCTACGGCACCGAGTATGTCCCCAAGAGCGAGTGGACGGCAGAAGAGAATGCCAAGTACCAAGGGCGCGTCTTTCGGTTTCGCCACACTGATCCGCTGGTAGCCAGAAACACCTGGGATACGCCGAAACGTCGCAAGCCTCTGGCGGACTGGTCCTATGACGAGTTGCTCGCCGATCTTGGTGCACAGCTGCCGGTCTGGCGCGTCGATGCCCAGGATGAACTCATCCGCCGTGGAGCTCCGGTCCGTGAGCAGTTGCTGACTTCGCTCAAGAGCGACCGCATCAGCGAGATGCAGGCCACTTGGGCCATCTGGGCAGTAGGCCGAATCGAGCAGACCGCTAACAGCGATCACGCCACGCTCAAGGCGCTCGCCGCGGACGCTGCGCTCAATCAGCGGATCCAGGCCGCCAGAATTCTCGGCGCACACGAAGTGGCGTCCGCAGAGTCGCTACTCATCCGCCTCCTCGATGATGCAGAGCCGCGCGTTCGGCATGCGGCCATCGAAGCTCTTGGGGCCCTTGGCTGGAGCGAGCAGACGCGTCCGGCAATCCTTGCTGCGCTGGCGGATGAAACGGATCGAGTCTGTGCCTACAGCGCCTGGCAGATCATGCGGCGCCAGCTTGCCGTGGCTGATCGCCGGGCGCTTTTGGATGACCCACGCCCCGGAATTCGGCGCATGGCCGCGCTCGGCTTGGCAGAAGAAGGAAATAAGGACATCATCGCCATGATCCCAGCCTATCTCGCAGGCGATAGGGTCCTCCCATCAACCGATGCCAAGCTCTCAGCCAAAGTTAGCCTGAACGCCAAAGACCTTGCCTTTCGCGAGAAGACCACGGTCACCGTTTCCTCCACCATGCCCAGATATCAACCTGCTACGCTGCTGCGCGTAGATCTCGGCTGTGCAGACGACCCCGTTCACGAGCCCGGCTGGATCCCTTGGGAGTTATCGCGGCGCAGCCAAGTCCTGAAGGCCACCAAGACATTCGATTTCGAAGCTGCCCAGAACGCTAAAACGACGGTGACCCTAGAGACGACGACTCCTGGCCAAGCCCGCAATTACGGTCTCAGAAAAGTGACCAACGCAGCCAAGTTGCCGCTGGCGAACGTCTGGCGCGACCAGGTCTTCTTCAATAACAACACCAACGGCAGCATGACCCTGACCTTTAACGATCTGTCGGCCGGTAACTACCGCTTTACCGGCTACGGCTTTGCCAACAATCTCACCGCCGGCAGCAAGTTCAACGATGAGGGCAATGCCCGCGTGGTGATCAATGAGCAGCAGACGGCACAGACTGCAACCTTCGTGTCTGGTCACGGCAGCAAGCTGATTCGTGAGGCAATCACGGCCGCCGAACTCCATACCCATGCACGCACGTCCTTCGACTTCACCGTGGCGGAAGACACCAAGCCGGTTCGCATCAGCTTCCAAGACTTAGTAAGCGGCGATACCTTTGGCTTGAATGGCTTCGAGCTCGCCGCCTTCAACTTGCAGCCCTCTGTTGGCCCACCGGTTCACTACACCACGGACGGTTCGGTGCCAACCGCTCAATCTCCCCAAGTCACTGGGCCGCTGTCGATTCGCAAGACCGCTGTCGTCAAAGCTGCTGCGTTTGTGGACAACGCCCGCGTTTCGGAGATTGCCGAACTGCAACTGCGGCTCATCTCTGACTCGGAATGGAAGGATCGCCTCTTTGTCACGGATTTGAGCAATGGCGCCGAGGTGCTGGTCGATGGGGCCCAGCGCGGTGTGCGGGCCTACGCGGACACCCCCAGCGAAACCATCACCGAAATCCCTGCGGATGTGGCGGGAGGTACACTGGTGCGGATGCCTAAGGCCGGTGGCCCCGTCAGCTTCTCTCTCAACTTGGCCGCCACCGTGCACATCGCGGCAAGCGCAGCGCCGGACGGCTGCGCCATCACTCCCCACAAGATCCGGACCAGCAGTGGTGCCACTCTCAGTGTATTCAAGCGCGACGTCCAGCCCGGCAAACTCTCGCTGACGCTCACTGGGCCCCATCAGATCTATGTCGCCAAGACCACCAGCGGAAAGACCACCACCGCCGCCGTTAAGGCCCTGTTGCCCGAGGCCGACCTCAAGCACGGCGAAGAGATCTTCTTCGGGCGCGGCACCTGCTTTGTGTGCCACAAGGTTCAGGACAGAGGCATCGAGATTGGCCCTGGATTGGTCGGCATCTCCCAGCGCCGTGACACCGACTACATCATTAAGTCGATTCTCGAGCCGGATGTCTACATCGTCGAGGGCTATCAGCAGACCAGCTTGAAGCTCAAGGACGGCCGTGAACTGTTTGGCATGATCCAGGAAGAAACGGCCCTGTCGATCAAGCTGGCGCTGCTGACCGGAGAACTGGTCAGTGTCGAGGTGGCGCAGATTGCCAAGCGCGACGACGCCAAGAATTCCGGAATGCCCAGCAGCTTCATTCACACCCTCAGTTCGCAAGACGTCGCCGACATTACCGCTTGGATCATGCAGCTCGGCAACACCCCAAAAGCCTCGGGCGCCCCGGGCAGTCTCAGCGTCGATCACGACGAAGAAGCCAAGGCCGTCGCCATCTTGATCGACGGCCAACTCTTTACCGAGTATCGCTATGGTAATAAGGGCAAGCCCATTCTCTATCCGGTGATTGGCCCGCACGGCATTGCGATGACTCGCCACCACCCGATGAAGAAGGGCGTGGCCGGCGAAGCCTTGGACCATCCGCATCATCAGTCCATCCACTACAATCACCCCGTCAACGGCCACGACTTCTGGCACGGCAGGCGAGGCGCCTACATTCGCAACGACGCCATCAACTCCGTGAGCGCGACCGCCGCTGAAGCCGTCATCATCAGCGACAACAGCTGGATTGCAGGCAGTGGTGAGCGCATTCTCACGGATACCACCGAGATTCGTGCCGGCATCACCGACGGCGGCCGCTACATCGACTACCAGATCACCGTAAAAGCGACGGACGGGAACATTCGCTTCGAAGAAACCAAGGAAGGCACCATGTCCATACGCACGCATCCGGCGCTGCGCCTGAAGGGCACCGTCGCCAAAGGCCAAGCCATCAATAGCGAGGGCGTCACCGGCAAAGCCATCTGGGGCAAACAAGCCAAGTGGGTCGACTACTGGGGCCCCATTGAGGGCAAGAACGTCGGCATCGCCATCTTCGATCACCCGTCCAACCCGCGTCACCCCACCACCTGGCATGCGCGCGACTACGGCCTCATCGCCGCCAATCCGTTCGGCAAGCGATTCTTCAAGGCCGGGCAAGGCGCCATGACCATCAAGAGCGGTGACACCGCCACATTCCGCTATCGCTTCTACTTCCACGCTGGGAGCCACGAGCAAGCCGATATCCCAGCTAAGTACCAGGCGTGGTCTGCTGCCACGGAACTCTAGTTTATTCCCCTATTTTAACGCCAGCCATCCCCGAAAAAAGGACCAGACTCCCATGAGCACCCCAACCGATACCCCCGGTCTGTACGTACGTCACGAATCCGATGCGGCTACCGAGCGCAGTTCCTGTGGCTGGCGCTACCGCCTGATCAGTGAAGGTGACGAACAGGTCCAGGCATGGGCGCACTCCGTCGACATCGACGACAGTAGAGCGCACTACCACAAGCTAGGCACCGAACTCTATTACGTCGTCGAAGGTGAAGGCATCCTGATCCTCGATGGCGTCGAGCATCCGATCAAACAGGGCTCCTTCGCCCATATCCCACCGGGAGTCGTCCATAATTCCAAAGGTCGCATGAAAGTCCTCGTCGTCGGCATCCCGACCATTGATGACGACGATCTCTATTATCCAGAGTAAAAACTGACCAGCATCTTGGTCCCGCTGCGGGAAGTAATTTGACTCTTGACTCCCGACTCTTGACTCTTGCGCTGACTCTCTGACCGGATGACTCCCTGACAGTCAAGGCGTCAAAGAGTCACCTCGTCAATCCAAGAGTCAAAAGTCAGGAGTCAAGAGTCCCACAAAGACCCCAGCGTAGTCTCGCGGCCGAGGCCGCGGGAAGCAATTTGACTCTTGACTCCCGACTCTTGACTCTTGCGCTGACTCTCTGACCAGATTACTCCCTGACGGTAAAGGCGTCAATCCTATCATCTGATGCGAGGCGTGATATCGTGCCCTCATGCCTACCATTTATCACAACAGCGGCGGCTACCGAAAGCTCCACTCTTTCAGCTTTGCCAGCATCGTGCACCTTGGCACGATTGACTTTTGCAAGCGCTTCATCCACTGGAAACAGGACCCGCTGGGCAAGACAGTCGGACAGATGGTGGGGGCCTCTCGCTCGGGTAAGCAGAACATCATCGAGGGTTCAGAACGCGCTAAGACATCGGCAGAAACTGAGATCAAGCTAACCGACGTCGCCAAAGCCAGCTTCGGGGAACTTCAGGGCGACTTCGAAGACTTCCTTCTCTCTCATGGTCAGATCCCTTGGAGCATTAAGGAGCCGAGACACCAAGCCATCATGGCCGTGATGCTGGATCAGTTCGTCTACACAGATGACGTGCTCCATGACTACTGGACGTTCCTGCTGGGCCAGAAGGCGAAGTTCGATCCCTGGCTAAACGACGACGACCCGGTGACGGTTGCAAACGCGATGATTCTTTTGCTCTGGCGAACAACAGGCCTCCTGACCCGCCAGCTCGCTGAATTGGAACGCGCGTTTCTTGAACGAGGTGGCATCCGCGAGAAAATGACCAGCGCCCGCCAGCAAGCCCGTGCAGTGCCAGAGGGTCCTTTATGCCCGCAGTGCGAGGCACCGATGCGCAAGCGCAACAGCTCCCGCGGTCCGTTCTGGGGCTGCGGCACCTACCCAGCCTGCAAGGGTACCAGAGCTGTTGAGTAGGCGACATGCCCCGACCGAGCCCGAGGTGTGAGAAGGACTCTTGCCTCCCTGACAGTCAAGGCGTCA
>Ga0115566_10001715_pt1 | contig 18554 bp, 17 predicted proteins | sample COGITO_mtgs_1204_3_FD_87173 | JGI IMG/M metagenome (GOLD analysis project Ga0115566, IMG submission 87173) | Pelagic marine microbial communities from North Sea - COGITO_mtgs_120405 | ecosystem: Environmental > Aquatic > Marine > Epipelagic | place: Germany:Helgoland, sampling site Kabeltonne...
CAGTCTTGAGGACTTAAAAGCGTTTCGTCAACTTGGCTCAAAAACGCCAGGGCATCCCGAACTCGGTTATACGCCCGGCGTTGAGACCACCACTGGCCCGCTGGGGCAGGGACTGGCCAATGCTGTGGGGTTGGCGTTGGCGGAGAAATCGCTAGCAAGCACCTTTAACCGGGTGGGTGCGGATGGCCAAACCCTCGACATCATTGATCATCATACCTACGTTTTTGCGGGCGATGGTTGTTTGATGGAGGGGGTTTCTCATGAAGCCTGCTCGTTGGCTGGCACCCTCGGTTTGGGCAAGCTCATTTGTTTGTATGATGACAATGGCATCTCGATTGATGGTCCCGTTACCGGCTGGTTCACCGATGACACCGCTGCCCGATTTGAAGCCTATGGCTGGCAAGTGATTCGCGCGGTGGACGGTCATGACGCAGATGCCGTCCGCCAAGCCCTTCGTGCGGCAAAAGCCAATCTGGCGCAGCCGACCCTGATCTGTTGTAAAACAACCATTGGCTTCGGATCGCCCAACAAGGGTGGCACCGCGGGCAGTCATGGGTCGCCCTTGGGTGACGATGAGATTGCATTGACCCGAGCGGCGCTCGATTGGCCGCATGCACCCTTCGTCATTCCTGACGCGATCAAGAAGGATTGGGATGCCCATGAGCGCGGGTCGGTCGCAGAAGCCGCCTGGCAGCAAACCCTTTCGGCCTATACCGAGGCGTATCCTGAATTAGCCCAAGATTTAACGCGCCGGATGCAAGGCGAATTGCCCGCGATCTGGCCCGAGGCGATGGCAACGCTGCGGCGTGACGCCCAAGCGGCCGGCAAAGTACTGGCCAGCCGGCAAGCTTCTGGCGAAGTCATTGCCCAGCTTTCGGCGCTATTACCCGAACTGCTTGGCGGGTCTGCTGATTTATCGGGATCGAATAATACCCACTGGCCTGCGGCTGCGCCGATAACCGCCGAGGACGCCAGCGGGAACTATGTTTATTACGGTGTGCGCGAATTTGGTATGACCGCGATCGCCAATGGCTTGGCCCTGCACGGAGGGCTGGTGCCTTTTACCGGAACCTTTTTGATGTTTATGGAATATGCCCGCAACGCGGTGCGGATGTCGGCCTTGATGGGGCTACAGAATATTCACGTGTATACCCATGACAGTATTGGACAAGGCGAAGATGGCCCGACGCATCAGCCTGTTGAACAACTGACTAATTTGCGAACAACGCCTAACCTGCAAGTGTGGCGTCCCTGTGACACGGTCGAGACGGTGAGCGCCTGGCAAGCGGCGATTGAGCGTCGAGCGGGTCCAACGGCGCTTGTGTTCTCGAGACAGAATCTCGCGCACCAAGATCGAGATGTCGAGCAGCTCAACGCGATTGATCAAGGCGGTTACATCTTATTTGAGCCAGCCTCGACGCCTGTCGCCATTCTGATTGCAACGGGTTCAGAAGTTGAAATTGCGCGTCAAGCCGCACTGACCTTAACGGCGGATGGTCAGCCGACGCGGTTGGTGTCGATGCCGTGCGCCGAAGTGTTTGCCGTGCAATCTGAAGGCTATCAGCAGCAGGTGTTGCCAAAAGACCTTCGCGCTCGCGTGGCGGTTGAAGCAGGCCATGGTGACTACTGGCGTAAATGGGTGGGCCTTGACGGTGCGGTGGTGAGTTTAGATCGGTTTGGTGAGTCTGGTCCTGGCCCCGATGTACTCGCTCATTTTGGTTTTAGCGCCGAGCATATTGTGGCGACGGTCAAGGACTTGCTTTGATATGGGGTTGCCGAGCCTTTTAGATTTCGAAATCTCCGGAAAACGACTGCTCATCCGTCAGGACTTAAATGTGCCGATGAAGGATGGGCGGGTGACCAGCGATGCGCGCATTCGAGCAGCCCTACCAACCTTGCAGTATGCCCTGGCGCAAGGCGCGCAGGTGATTGTCATGTCGCACTTGGGGCGTCCGAGCGAAGGCGTTGCCTTAGCGGATCAGCCTGAGGTCAGTTTGGCGCCGGTGGCGCGCGTGCTGGAACAACTTCTCGGACAACCGGTCGCGGTGGTTGATCATTATTTGGAGGGTTTGCCCGCCTCGGAAGCGAAGGTGGTATTGCTCGAAAATATTCGGATCAATGTTGGCGAAAAAGCCAATGATGCAGGGTTGGCGAAACAATTGGGCGCCTTGTGCGATATTTTTGTGATGGACGCTTTCGGTACCGCGCATCGCGCCCAGGCGTCAACCGCGGGTGTTGCGCAATATGCGCCTTTTGTCTGTGTTGGGCCGTTGCTGGCGGCCGAGTTGTCGGCCTTGTCGAAGGCGCTCGAGCAGCCCAAGGCGCCAGTGGTGGCCATTGTTGGGGGCAGTAAAGTCTCAACCAAGCTTGAAGTGCTTGAGGCGCTCAGCCAAAAAGTCGACACTTTGATTGTCGGCGGCGGGATTGCCAACACGTTTATAGCCGCTGCTGGATTTGATGTTGGCCGGTCTTTGTATGAGCCCGGGTTGGTTGACGCGGCAAAGCGCATCCGCGAACGGGTTCACGTGCCCGAGGTCATTGATGTTGTTGTGAGTGATCAATTGCGGGCCGATGCGCATGCCGTGGTAAAGCCGGTTGCGGGCGTTACCGAAACAGACATGATCTTGGATGTCGGGCCGCAGACGATGGCCGCCTTGTTGCCGATACTTCAAGGCGCGGCGACCATTATCTGGAATGGACCACTGGGCGTGTTTGAGTTTGAAGCCTTTGCGGGCGGCACCCGCGCCCTGACTGAGGCGATCGCAGCCAGTCCTGCCTTTTCATTGGCCGGTGGCGGCGATACTTTGGCCGCCATTGATGCCTTTGGGGCAGCTGAGCACATCAGTTATATCTCAACCGGGGGTGGCGCCTTTCTCGAATTTGTAGAGGGCAAGACCCTGCCCGCCATCGCCGCACTTGAAGCGAGAGTCCGGCAAGACCAATTGGGCAACCATCCGTCAGAACAGGAGTAAAGCAATGGCTTTAGTGAGCATGCGGCAACTATTGGATCACGCAGCAGAACATGGGTATGGCGTGCCAGCATTTAATGTGAATAACCTGGAACAGATGCGCGCAATTATGGAAAGCGCGGATGAAACCGATAGCCCAGTGATCGTGCAGGCCTCGGCGGGGGCAAGGAAGTATGCGGGCAGTAACTTTTTACGGCATTTGATTTTGGCCGCAATTGAGGAATTTCCGCATATCCCCGTGGTGATGCACCAGGATCACGGGGCCTCACCGGCGGCGTGCCAGCGCTCAATCCAGCTGGGGTTTTCATCGGTGATGATGGATGGCTCGCTTTTGGAAGATCAAAAAACGCCCGCAAGTTATGAATACAATGTTTCGGTGACGCAACAGACCGTTGCGATGGCCCATGCGTGCGGGGTAACGGTTGAAGGAGAACTCGGCTGTCTGGGTTCGCTTGAAACTGGTGAGGCCGGGGAGGAAGACGGCGTTGGCGCCAGCGGCACCCTGTCGATGGCGCAAATGTTAACGGATCCAGACCAAGCCGCCGATTTTATTCAACAAACCGATTGCGATGCCCTGGCGATTGCCATTGGCACGAGTCATGGCGCTTATAAGTTTTCTCGTCCGCCAACGGGCGACATTTTAGCGATCGAGCGGATTAAAGCGATCCATCAAAAGATCCCAAATACGCATTTGGTCATGCATGGCTCTTCCAGCGTGCCTCAGGCATGGTTGAAGGTGATTAACGCTTTTGGGGGCGAGATCCCGGAGACCTATGGTGTGCCCGTTTCTGAGATTCAGGAAGGGATTCGCCATGGCGTTCGTAAGATCAATATCGACACCGACCTGCGGCTCGCGTCAACCGGTGCGATCCGGCAATTTTTAGCAGAACATCCGGCCGAATTCGATCCGAGGAAATATTTGGCCGCATCTATGGTCGCGATGAAGGCGATTGTCACAGCGCGGTACGAGGATTTTGGCACCGCGGGGAATGCCTCTAAAATCAAGCCAATCTCGCTTGAAGCCATGGCCAGTCATTACGCCTAGTGCGGCCGCGCTGTGGTGACGCCCTAGGCGCGCAGAACGGCGCGCGTCAAGGATGAGGGCGTGACGCGTTGGGAAAAGGCCGGAGCGTTAGGCGTTGGTTCGCCGCGTCTGGGCCTGCACCTCGCCATTGATATCCATTAATAGAATATCGGCGCCTCGCTTGGCGAACAGGCCGTTGGTCACGACGCCGGCGATCTGATTAATCTGCGATTCCAAATGAGCCGGGTCTGTGATGTCGAGATCGTGTACATCGATTATGTCGTTGCCATTATCGGTTCGGGTATTTTCCCGCAGCACAGGCGTGCCGCCCAGGCCGACCAACTGTCGCGCGACCAATGAACGCGCCATTGGAATCACTTCGATGGGCAGGGGGAAGGCGCCGAGCCGCTCGACCCACTTGCTGCTGTCGGCAATGCACACGAATTGATCAGCCGCGCTGGCCACAATTTTCTCACGGGTTAAGGCTGCGCCGCCGCCTTTGATCATGCTGAATGCCGGATTAATTTCATCTGCGCCATCGACGTAGACCGCAAGCGACGACACTTCGTTGAGCTCAACGACACGAATTCCGTGGGATCGAAGTCGATCAGCGGAGGCAACTGAGCTTGCGACCGCGCCCGCAAAGCGGTGCTGGACGGCTGCCAGGGCATCAATAAAATGGTTCGCTGTGGAACCGGTTCCAACGCCGATATAGGCATCAGCCTGCAACCAGGGGTCAATATACGCCGCCGCTTTGATCCCCAGGCGCCGTTTGATTTCATCTTGATTCATAATTCGAACCCCGGTCACGGTTGGTTTAGGCTGAAGGAGCAGGTTACCTGATCTGAGCCGCCCCAAGGAAGCACCCGCCGCTCAGCTTGCGATGACGGCCGCCGTCTTTGGGTTGTATGGGGCGACGCGGGTTCGCTGCCGGTCCAATGGGTAAAAGGTTAATCGTTTGTGGACCGTGGGGCGCGCCATCATAATTCACCCTGCTGCTGATCCTCATTTAGGGTAAGCCGGCTTTCTAAGCGACGATCAGAGTTGAAGCCTGGGCACCGGCTTGCGACCGAGGTGATGGGTCTAATCCTGCGCGCTGAGGTGGAACTGCTCAAATTCTGCTTCAAACGACAGCAGAGTCGGATCTTCAATATGGTCGATATAGAGTTTGCCGATAAGATGATCGAACTCGTGTTGAACAACGGTTGCGGCAAAGCCTTCAAAGCAGCGTTGCTGGACACAACCGTCTGCATCCAAATAGTCTACCTGGATAGACTGAGGCCGATTGACGAACCCGCGTAAGCCGGGCACGGACAAGCAGCCTTCCCAATAGCCTTTTGCTTCTGGGTTTAAAACCGTCACCCGAGGATTCACAAAAACACTGAATTCGACTGCGCCCAAATCTCCATAGCGCGAGGGGCCCTCGTCGATTTCGATGATCGCGACCTGGACCATTTCGTTTATTTGCGGCGCGGCTAAGCCAATGCCACCAGCAGCGTGCAGGGTGTCACGCATATCTTGAATCAAGTCGCGAAATCGATCGGAATGAATGTCCTGTTCCGGGAAGGGCGTCGCAAGGGTTCGCAGACTTGGATGGCCCATGCGGATAATGTTTCTGATGGTCATAGCAGCTCCAGAGGGTGCACGGGCAAAAGCTTTCAAGGAAGGCTTTGCGTGATTTTCCCGGTTGTGGTCTGAAAGGTTTCTTCTGGTGTTAAAACATAGTCCAGCGGGATATCCCAAGGGTTGGTGGAAAACGAGCACTGCTGAAAGCCATGGGCGAGTCCGATTAAGATTGGGCGCTTGGGTTCGGTCAAACAATCCGCGAGCGTCCGGTCGTAGTAGCCGCCACCCATGCCCAATCGTGCGCCGGATTTGTTAAAGCCGACCAAGGGCATAAAGAGGGCATCATGTTGCAACAAAGGAACGTCACTCTGAGCGTCTCGGATGGGTTCCGGAATTTTGTAGCGATTTGGATGAAAGCGGGTGGTTGGGCCGATGCGAGAAAACGTTAAGGATGTCTCTGAGATAATGGGCAATGTGCAGGTGAGCCCAAGGACCAGCGCTTTTTGCAGGATGGGTAAGCCTGACAGCTCACCGTCGGTTGGCCAATAGGCCCCGAGCGTTCGAACCTTAAGACGCGCGATCAGATATCCTGCGGCGTGTGCAACCAACGCTGCCGCCTGCTGTTGTGCGGCTGGGGATAAGCCTCGGCGCTGACTGCGCAGGGTCTTTCGACTCACTTGAACCAAAGGGTCAAATCTCCTCATTGTCCCCGACGCATCAGGTATCTCAGGCTGATCGGTCGTGATCGCCATGATTTCGCGCGAATGGATGACGCCCCAAGTTGCCGCTGTCTGAAAGGCCCTTGAACCCTGCGGTTCAAGACGGTGGTCTCCAACGACCCAAAGGCTCCCCGCAAAACGGATATGCGCACAAGACTCGAAAAAAGACCCCCTAGCGGTCGCTTAAAGGGTCGAGGACATATCGACTGGCAAACAACCCAGGGCGCAAGGCACAGTATAACAGTCTCGTGGCGAAAGGCGCGACGGATTGCGCGGCGATAGGGTTAAAGATCGCTGGACTTTAGGGTCTGGATCAAGGCGTCAACGCGCTGCTCGCTGTGTTGAAGCACTTCATGATGATCGACAAGCGATAGCCGAGCGTGCTGATGTTCTCGATCGACGGATAAAAAGTCGTTTGTAATGTTCAATGCGGCCATGACGGCAAGACGGTCTAAACCGAGCACGCTGCCCGACTTCTTGATCTCCCGCATCTTTTGATCCAGATAGAAAGCCGAGTCTCTGAGCGCTTGAACCTCATCGGCTGGGCAGCTGACTTGGTAGTCTTTATCAAAAATAGAAACGGTAATGGTTTCAGACGTCGCCATCTTAGTCTTGCTCCAGCGATTTTAGTCGGAGAATCATGCCCTCGACTTTGCTTTTAACGGCTACGTTGCGTTCAAGAAGCTGCGCCCGTTCCTGGCTGAGGCGTTGATTGTCTGAACTGAGTTGTTGTTGCTTTAAAAGCAACGCCTCGCAGAGTTGGGTCAGTTCGTCGAGTTTGGTTTCCAGGTCAGTCGGGCTCAAGATCGGCTCCTTAGCGAAGGGGTTAATATATAGGGTGGCTGGGACCAAGGTCAATTCAAAGCCGGTAGTGCGCGGGTTGAACCTCGCCTGGACCGGGACTTTCTCATACAATAGCGTCGCCTTCATAAGGACAAGCATCGGTGACTGATTCTATTACAGCGCTATTAAAAGCCGCAGGCAGTGATTGCGGGCCGGCAGAATTTCATGGCCAAATTGTGGCGCATGCCGCGCTGGCTGATCGCGGCCAACGAAAGCTTCCGCAACAGATCGTCGCTGACTGGCTCGCGGTGAGCGCCGTCAGCCAAGATTTGATGGCGGTAACCGCTGAGCTGCATCAGGCGGCTATCGAAAGTTTAGAAGAATTTTCGGACTTTAATTTGACTTTGCTCTTACCGGACGACAATGCGCCAATGGATGAACGGTTTTCGGAACTGACCTGTTGGTGTAGTGGATTTTTGCATGGCCTGGGTTTGGCGCAACACGCCGAGGGCTTGTTGGCGCAGCCCGATATTCGAGAAATGCTCGAGGATCTTGCTGCAATCGCTCGGTCTTTGGCCCCAGTTCCAGATTCCGAAGATAATGAGAGCGACTTTATGGAGATCCTTGAATATATTCGCGTGGTGGTTTTGACGATCGCAATCGATTCAGAACCCAGTCCAATCAGGCCCGCATAGCATGAAGACGTCTTTATGAGCTACCCAGTTTTTCAGGAGCCTGATCATGCCGCAATATGATTTTGTCGTTGCTGGCGCGGGCCTCGTTGGATTGTCGACGGCCCTCACCTTAACGCGCCAAGGGCTAAAGGGCCTTCTATTTGATCAGGGGTTCGCGCCCAGTGGTGCCAGTGCAACAAGCCAGGTTCTGGGGCTTGATCGATCTCCGCGGGTGAGCGCCATCAATCCCGTCTCGGTAAACTTCCTCATTCAATTGGGGGTTGACCCGGCGTTTTTTGATCAAGCCGGTTGTTCCGTTTCGGGTATGACGGTTTGGGACGGTGATGGTAGCGGCGAACTGTCAATGCCGTCCGCGGGATATATCGTTGAGAATCATCGATTATTGGACGCATTGCATGGGGTGATGTGTCAGCCTTTGATTGCCGACGCCCTGACTCAGCAATTTGAAGTTGGCATCGTTGATGTTCAGCAGGATGATGCAATGGTTGCGGTCACCCTGACCACGGGTGAGACACTTGAAACTCGGCTTTTGATTGGGGCGGACGGCAGTGGGTCGCGCACCCGAGACTTGTTGGGCATTCGTAGCGTTGCTTGGCGCTATGATCAAACGGCGTTGGTGTGCGTTTCGGAAACGGCTTTGCCGCATCAAAGCATTGCGCGACAAAGTTTTACACCAGAGGGGCCGTTGGCCTTTTTACCGCTACCGGAGCCGAACCACAGTGTGCTCGTTTGGTCATCGACCCAAGCGCAAGCGCAGTTGCAGAGCAGTGATCAGGAATTTGCGGCAATGGTTTCGGCTCATAGTGTGCGCGCTCTAGGCCAAGTCACCGCGATCGGTGCGCGCGCCGTATTCCCGCTCCAACAGCAGCATGCGATCCGCTACGCGAAAGGCCGATCAGTCTTGGTGGGGGACGCCGCCCACAGCATTCACCCGTTGGCTGGGCAGGGGTTAAACTTAGGTTTTGCGGACGTTGTTGGCCTGTCACAAGCCATCGAGAATTTAAGACTCGATCAAAGGCGGCCATTGAGCGACGCGTTACGGCGCTATGAAGCGCAGCGTCGTCCAATTAACCTCAGAATGACAGCCGCGACCGATCTCCTAAAACGCGTGTTTGACCCGCCAAGCCCTCTGCTGAGGTTGGCTCGCAGCACGGGCATGCGATGGCTGCAGGACCAGACGCGCCTGAAACAAGCGCTGAGTTTGGCGGCAGCAGGCCATCTGTAACCCTTCGTGGTTACCTACATGAAGTAAATTACTGGTGAAGCTGATTTAGTTTCGGCGCGAGGCTGATCGAAACTGGTTACAATTAAGAGTCAGCGAAGGACGGCTCATGCTTAAGAAAACGTGTCTCAATTCATGTCACATCGAGGCAGGTGGGAAAATGGTGGACTTCGGCGGTTGGGAAATGCCCATCCACTATGGCTCCCAATTGGATGAGCACCTATGGGTCCGAGCCTCTGCCGGGATGTTCGATGTCTCTCACATGACGGTCATTGATCTTGTTGGCCCAGACGTGAAGCCCTTTCTCCGTAAGCTACTGGCGAATGATGTTGAACGACTGAAAACTTCTGGCCAAGCCCTCTATAGTGCGATGTTGAATCCTGCGGGCGGCGTCTTAGATGATTTAATCGTGTATCGATTGGCTGAGGGCTATCGCTTGGTGGTTAATTGTGCAACCCGTGAAAAAGATCTGGCCTGGATCGAGGCCTGTTCTGAAGCGTTTGAGGTGGTGGTTACAACCCCCCCGAATTTGTCGATTCTGGCCGTGCAAGGCCCGAGCGCGCTGAGCGTCCTGTCGTCGGTGCTTGATTCAGCGCAAGCAAATTTGCTCAGCCAATTAGCCGTGTTTGAAAGCGGCTTTGCCGGCGATTGGTTTTTAGCCCGCACCGGGTATACCGGGGAGCAGGGCGCCGAAATCGTGCTACCAAATGCCGACGCGCCAGGACTTTGGCAGGCTCTGTTGGCGAGCGGCGTTCGCCCCATTGGCTTGGGCGCGCGCGACACCTTACGACTTGAAGCGGGCATGAACCTGTATGGCAGCGATATGGATGAAGGGGTATCCCCGCTTGCCTGTAACATGGCTTGGACGGTCGTCCACAATGATCGAGATTTCATTGGCGAAGCAGCTGTGCAAGCTGCACGAGCCGCTCGCGTTCAGCCGCGTTTGATTGGGGTAATGCTAAAAGAGCGGGGCGTACTCCGGGCGCATTATCCGGTTTATAGTGCGGATGCGCGTGTCGGGGTGCTGACCAGTGGGGCCTTCTCACCGACCTTACAGTGCGGCATTGGATTTGCCCGCGTCAGCGCGGTAACCGAGTCGTTGTTTGTTGAAATTCGGGGAAAACAACTTCCGCTGGAACCCGTCTCATTACCGTTTGTGCGGCACGGCAAGCCCGTTTACAGCGTAATTTCGTAGAACAGATCAGAAAATGAGGAGCCTAAATTATGGCTGAAACTCGAGACAATGTGCGTTACCTGGCCTCCCATGAGTGGGCGCGATTAGAAGACGATGGCACCGTGACAGTTGGTATCAGTGATCACGCGCAGGATGCTCTGGGAGACGTGGTGTTCGTTGAATTGCCCGAGACCGGTCGATCGGTTCAGGCGGGCGAAGAAGTGGCTGTGGTTGAATCTGTCAAAGCGGCCTCTGATATTTACGCGCCGGTTGCCGGCACGGTGATTGGCGTCAATGACGTGCTTGACGCTGCGCCGGAAACGGTCAATGACGCGCCCTTTGATGAGGGTTGGTTTTTCAAACTTCAGCCCGCTGATGACAATGCTTTGAACGAACTACTGACACCAGAAGACTATCGGGCGCTCTGCGCGGCGGACGATCACTGATCTTTTTGAGGAAACCCTAGATGCCCTTTATCCCCCACACGGCATCAGACGAGCAGGAAATGTTGGGCGCCATTGGCGTGCCTAACATTGACGCGTTGTTTGATGAAATCCCAAAGAACCTGCGCGCCGCGACCTTAAGCGAGGTGCCCGCGGGCATTTCCGAGATGGCGTTGCAGCGTTTGATGAACCAACGGGCGCGACTTGACGAAGTTGCCTTGAGCTTTTTAGGCGCTGGCGCCTATGAGCACCATATCCCGGCAGCGGTTTGGGATTTGGTAGGCCGGGGTGAATTTATGACAGCCTATACGCCCTATCAGGCGGAAGCTTCGCAAGGCACCTTGCAATTGATCTATGAATTTCAAACCATGATGACTCGGCTCACGGCAATGGATGTTGCCAACGCCTCGGTCTATGACGGCGCAACCGCCTTGGCGGAGGCGATGCTGATGGCGGTACGCGCCAATAAATCCAACAAAAGTAATCGGGTCGTGGTCGCGGGTAACCTGAACCCCAACTATCATGCGGTCTGCCATACGATTGTTAAGAATCAGGGCTTAATCCTTGATGTGCTGGCGCATGACCCCGCCACAGGCTGCCTACCCGGCGCCGTCGAGGCCGCTTTAGAGGGCGCGGCGGCGCTGGTCATCAGTTACCCGAACTTTTTTGGCGGTCTCGATGACGTCGATTACTTGACAGACAGCGCCGCAAGCGCAGGCGCCCTGGTGATCGGAGTGGTTAATCCTACCGCCTTGGCGCTGATTAAACCGCCCGGCGAATGGGGCACACGAGGTGCTGATATCGCTGTCGGGGAGGGTCAGCCTTTAGGGATACCGCTCGCATCTGGGGGGCCGTATTTGGGCTTCATGTGTTGTCGGCAGCAGTTTGTGCGACAAATGCCGGGTCGGATTATTGGTAGAACGGTCGACCAAACAGGAAAGCCCGGCTACACCTTGACGTTGCAAGCTCGCGAGCAACATATTCGCCGGGGTAAAGCGACCTCTAATATCTGCACCAATCAGGGATTGTTGGTGACTGCCGCCACAATTTATATGAGTTTGCTGGGCAACGAGGGTTTGCGCCAGGTGGCGCTGACCGCGCATTCCGGGACCAATGCCCTAACAAACTTAGCGTGCCAAATCGATGGTGTCACCGCGCGCTTCAGCGGCCCGGTGTTTCATGAGCGCGTACTGTCACTGCCAGTTGATGCCAGTCTGGTGGTTGAAAAGATGGCAGCCCATGGCGTCCTGCCGGGCCTCGCGCTCGGCGATTGGGTCACCGGTATGGATGATTGCTTGTTGGTGAACGTGACCGAAACGAAAACCGCGGCAGATATTGCGTGCTTTGCGCGGTTGCTGGCCGAGGTGATCGAGGAGGTCAAAGCAACATGTTGATTTACGAACACAGTCGGCCGGGCCGAATGGCCAGAGCCCAGTATGTTGCCGCCCAAGGGATTTCATCCGAGCTGGCGGACGACCTAGGGGCCCACCTGCGAAGCAGTGCCCTAGGGCTGCCAGAAGTGTCTGAATTGGAAGTGGTTCGACATTACACCAATCTGTCGTCGAAGAACTTTGCGATTGATAAACAGTTTTACCCTCTGGGCTCTTGTACCATGAAATACAATCCGCGGGGCGCCCATGCGGCCGCGAGTATTCCGGGGTTCCTAAAACGACATCCCCTGGCGCCAGCAGCCAACAGCCAAGGATACTTGGCGTGTGCTTATGAACTGCAAAACTATCTTAAAGATGTGACCGGTATGCAGGCGGTATCCCTCACGCCAATGGCCGGCGCCCAAGGCGAATTTGCTGGGGTTGCGATGATTCGCGCCTATCATCAAAAGCGCGGCGATCACGATCGGGTCGAGATTCTGGTGCCAGAAGCGGCTCACGGGACCAATCCTGCAACCGCGGTCATGTGCGGTTTCGTGGTTCGAGAAATTCCCGTGACAAAAGAAGGGGATGTGGATCTTGACGCCCTTAAGGCCGTTGTCGGTCCGAGAACCGCTGGGCTTATGATGACCAACCCATCTACCTGTGGTGTCTTTGAGCGTCAGATTCAAGAAATTGCTGAGACGGTGCACGAGGCTGGCGGGCTTTTGTATTACGATGGTGCGAACTTGAATGCGATCCTGGGCAAAGTGCGGCCCGGGGATATGGGCTTTGATGTGCTGCACATGAATCTTCATAAAACCTTTGCCACGCCCCACGGCGGTGGCGGCCCTGGTTCGGGTCCGGTGGGCGTGGGTGCGCGCTTGGCCCCGTTTTTACCAACGCCAACGGTTGGTATGGCCGAAGATGGGACCTATCGGTGGTTGGACCACAAAGATATTCCCGACACGATCGGCCGATTATCAACTTTTATGGGCAATGCCGGTATTTTGCTCAGAGCCTATGCCTATGCACGGTTACTCGGCGCCGAAGGGATGAATCGCGTGGGAGAATACGCAACGCTCAATGCGAATTATCTGGCGAAATCTTTAGAGCAGGTGGGCTATACGATGGCTTATCCTGCGCGCCGCGCAACGCATGAATTTATTGTCACCCTCGCCAGCGAAGCCAAGCACCAACACGTCACGGCAATGGATTTTGCAAAACGATTACTAGACTATGGGTATCATGCGCCAACGACCTATTTTCCGTTATTGGTTCCAGAGTGCTTGTTGATAGAGCCGACAGAAACTGAGTCAAAAGCGGAAATCGACGGTTTTGTCGCGGCGATGACCCAGATTCGTCAAGAAGCAATGACGGAGCCCGCGTTGGTGACGACGGCGCCGCATAGTTTGCCGGTCAAGCGTTTGGATGATGTGAAGGCTGCTCGGGATCTGGATTTGGCGTATAAAGTTACCGCCTAAGCACCGATAGGGCCCCTTAGGCTAATAATGGGCCAATCATGGGCCTCGGCGTGGGCCCGTAACACGGGGTCCGGGTCAACACAGACGGGATGATCGACCTGTTGCAGCAGCGGTAGATCATTGCGACTGTCGGAGTAAAAAGTGCTGCCTTGCAGGGTGAAGGGTTGATCTTCCAACCAAACTGCAAGGCGATCGACTTTGCCCTGACCCAGCGTTGCAATGCCCGGCACCCGGCCGGTGTATTGACCGTCTTTGAATTCAGCGACCGGAGCGAGCAGCGTATCGATGCCGAGCGCTGTGACGATGGGGCGTGTGATAAAATCAAGGGTTGCGGTAATCACCATGACAAAATCGTCTTGCGCTTGATGCCGTGCGATCAACGCGCGGCCTTTTGGCAAAATGATAGGTTCGATGACCGTTGCCATGAACTCAGCGTGCAGTGTCTGCAGGGTAGTGTGCGGAATGCGCGCCAATGGCGCGCAAGAAAAGGCCAAGTAGCGCGCAACATCGAGCTGGCCGTTGCGATACTGCTCATAAAAACGATCGTTTTCAGCTTTAAATTGCGCGCCATCGACTAAGGCCTTTGAAACTAGAAATTCGCCCCAAGCATGATCACTGTCGCCGCTCAGTAGGGTTTCATCAAGGTCAAAAATAGCTAGGGGCAAAATCAGTCTCCTCTCGATTGCAGGGGGGATCCATGTTATAGGTGCATAAGGTTGTCGAAACTCGGCAAGCCAAAGTATAGGGTGTCTTGGAACAAATCAATATGATTGATCAACAGGGTTATCGCCCCAATGTGTGTATCGTCATCGCAAATGGCGCGGGACAAGTTTTCTGGGGCAAGCGACGTCAGCAATCGGCCTGGCAGTTCCCGCAAGGTGGTATCGAAGCTGGAGAATCGATTGAGGCGGCAATTTTTCGTGAGCTGCAGGAGGAAACCGGTCTGGTTGCGGAACAGGTTAAGTTGATTGCGGTAACCAAGCAGTGGTATCGCTACCGGCTGCCAAAGCACATGCTGAAAAACAATCAGTCCAACTATGTTGGTCAGAAACAAAAGTATGCCTTACTTAAAATTTTGGATGATGCCCATCAGTTTGTGTTGGATCAGGATCGCCATCCAGAATTCGATGATTGGGCCTGGGTGCCTTATTGGTACCCGGTCGGCGCGGTTTGGGCGCCGAAGCAAGACGCGTATCGGCGGGCGTTAAAAGAACTTGTCCCCTTTCTAAGGCAGTGCATGCCAGAGGTTAATAATCGTGCTCGAAGCACTTCGTAGAGTTGTTCAAGAGGTCAGCACGGCGCCGGATTTGAATGCGGCGCTCGAGGTGACCGTTGATCGTGTGCGCAGCATTATGACAACCGAGGTCTGTAGCGTTTACTTGCTTGATGATAAGCAAAACCGTTATGTCTTTAGAGCAACCCGGGGCCTAAATCAGTCTGTCGTCGGAAAGGTCAGCCTTGGGCTTGGCGAAGGCTTAGTGGGTTATGTTGCCGAGCGGGCCGAGCCGCTGAACGTTGAGGCGGTGACGCAGCACTCACGTAATCAATATATTGCCGAAATTGGTGAAGATGAATTTAATGCGTTCTTAGGGGTGCCGATCATCCATCAAGGCCAAACGCTGGGCGTTTTGGTGGTTCAGCAGCGAGAAAAGCGTCGCTTTGATGAGAGCGAGGAAGCCTTCTTAGTCACGCTTTCGGCGCAGTTAGCGGGTTTGATTGCGCACGCGAAAGTAACCGGCTTGTTGGCCGTGAGTCGCCGAAAAGCGTCTCGGACCTTTCACGGCGCGCCGGGCGCGCCGGGCGTCGCGCTGGGTGTCGCGATCGTCATTTATCCGTCGGTCGATTTGAGTCAAGTGCCTTACCGAAAAGTGCGAAACGTCGCGCGGGAAGTCGATCGATTTACGAAGGCGGTGGCAGAAACGCGTGCTGAAGTGGAAGGCATTGCCGAAAAAATGGCGAATGACCTGCGAGAAGATACCCTTGGGTTGTTCGATGCGTATTTGATGATGCTCGATGAAGGCGCGATTCCGAAAGAAGTGGTCCAGCGCATCAAAAAGGGTCAATGGGCTCAAGGCGCATTAAAACAAACCATCGAAACCCATCTTGCTCGATTCGATTTAATGGAAGATGCCTATTTGCGGGAACGCGCCAATGATTTAAGAGAGCTCGGAAATCGGATGCTCAGCCATCTTGAGAAGCGTAACCGGCGTCGGCTCCATTTCCCCAAGGATACGATTCTGGTTGGGGATGATTTGTCGTTATCAGATTTGGCAGCCGTGCCAAGGGAGCGACTCAAAGGGATCGTGTCCGGACGTGGTTCGGTTAACTCGCATCTCGCAATCCTGGCGGAAGCCCTTGGGGTCCCAACGGTCATGGGCGTGCAAGACCTGCCAATGCCGTTGATTGATGGCGGCGATATTATTGTTGATGGTTTTCAAGGCGTGATTGTCACGGCGCCCACCAATACGCAGCGTCAGCAATACCGAAAGCTTGCGGAGGCGGAGGCCGAGCTAACCCGCGATTTGGAAGGCCTGGCCGCTGCGCCCTGCATCACGCCCGATGGTCATCGAACGCGGCTTTGGGTCAACACCGGATTATTTTCTGATGTTGCGCGGTCGTTGGAACGCGGCGCCGAGGGCGTGGGCCTGTATCGCACTGAAATCCACTATATGATGAGCGAAGCTTTTCCAACCGAAGAAGAGCAGCGTCAAATCTATCGCGCGCATTTGTTGGCGTTTTCGCCGCGGCCGGTGACCATGAGAACCCTCGATATTGGTGGCGATAAGGCCCTGCCCTATTTTCCGATCCAAGAGGAGAATCCCTTTTTAGGTTGGCGCGGTATTCGGGTGTCTCTCGATCATCCGGAAATTTTTATCGCTCAGATCCGCGCCATGATTCGCGCCAGTGAAGGCATCGATTGTTATCTTAGAATTATGCTGCCAATGGTGAGCAGCATTGCCGAAGTAGATATGGCTCGACAACTCATTGATCAGTGTGTTCGGGAAGTGCAAGAAGAGGGCGTTATTGTAAAACGACCCGATATTGGCGTGATGATTGAGGTGCCGGCGGCGGTTTATCAAGCCGAAGCCTTGCTGAAGCGGGTGGATTTCTTGTCCGTTGGCAGCAACGATCTGGTCCAGTATATGCTGGCGGTGGATCGAAATAATGCGCAGGTGGCTGGGCTCTATCAAGAATTTCATCCGGCTGTTTTGAGAGCCCTAAAACAGGTTGCCGATGCTGCCATGAAGGCGGGCAAGGGCGTTGGTATTTGTGGTGAGATGGCCGGAAACCCTGGGGCTGCCCTGCTGCTCATGGCGATGGGGTATCAGGTCTTGTCAATGAATTCGCCGAACCTGCTGGTGGTCAAGAAAGTGCTGACCAGCCTAACCTTAACGGCGGCCAAAGCCTTGCTGGATGAGGTATTACAGCTTGAAACGGCACAAGAGATTAAACGCCGGACCGATGAGACCTTGACCGAGGCAGGCCTTGGCCAATTAATTCGAGTTCGCCGCTAGGGTTGCGCGCGGTAACTGAAATTGGCTCGATCGCCCATCTCGCCGCCGGTACGGAAGCCCTGTTCTGTGAAAACAATCTCTCCAGTGCGTTGAACGATTAGGGCAGATGAGACGCAGGTGCCGTAATCTTCAGAGGCAATGAAGCTGTTCGAGTAGGGGCGGGCATCACCTGTGTCACGCAAGATCTCAAGCAGGGCATCGATTTTGAGATCTGGGCCCGCTAAAACCGATTCGAGGCGACCCTGGCCTTCGGTGACTTTCGGCCAGTCGCAGTTTAAGCGCTGATTCGATAAACCATAGATGCCCGGGCCCAAAGGCTGCAGCGTGTCGCTCAAATTGTTGCCATAGAATAACCCCGTGTCATCCAGCAACAATAAATTAAACCCGCGGTAGTCTTCTCGATAGGGGCCTACCGTTTGGTAAAAGGTCTCGGCGGACTGCTGGCCACACAGAAAACGTTGGGCTAAATCACCTCGGCTTCTAGTTTTGTTGTCATCGCTCGGGCTCCGTCGATAATTGGTGACCGCGGCAAAACGACCTTTTTCATCCACGCCCAACCAGGTTCCACCGGCTTCCAAGTCGCGACCGGCTAAAAGATTTGGGGCGTCCGACCAGAATGTGGCGGAAGCTGAGGGTCTGCCGTAGAATTCGTCCCGATTGGCAGCCACCACAAGGCGATGGTATTCATTGGGTTGGTAGGCCAATAAGATGAGGCACATATCGCGGGTAATCCAAAAGCGCGGTCAAAGCACCATATTAGCAGAAGGCATCGAGGGCCAGCCATGTTCAACTATCCTATTATTGATCCCGTGGCCATTTCGCTTGGGCCGCTGAACATTCACTGGTATGCCATTTCTTATCTTTTAGGCTTCTTCGTTTGCTGGCGCATTTTGCTGAGCATGAGCCCGATGCAAAAGCAGCCTTGGACGAAAGATGCGCTCTGGGATTTGATTTCCTATGGGGTCTTCGGTGTGATTTTGGGCGGGCGGATGGGTTATGTGCTGTTTTACGGCTTTGATCAATTTTTAAGTGACCCGCTGTCGCTATTGCGGATCTGGCAGGGCGGCATGTCGTTTCATGGCGGCCTGCTAGGCGTCATTGCAGCGCTTTCGCTGTATGCTCGGCGTCATGGTCGCAGATTTTTAGCGGTCACTGACTTTGTCGCCCCTGGGGCGCCACTTGCCCTAGGACTCGGCAGAATCGGCAACTTTATCAATGGCGAGTTACCGGGTCGCATAACGGATGTGCCTTGGGCTTTGATTTACCCCGGCGACGTGGTCGGTCGACACCCGTCAAGCCTTTATCAGATGAGTCTTGAAGGACCTGTGTTGTTTGGGTTGGTCTATCTTATTGCGCGTCAGCGTCGCGGTCTTGGCTTTACCTCTGGCGCCTTCTTGGCGCTGTACGCAGCCTTCCGGTTTACCACTGAGTTTTTTAGAGCACCTGATCCGCATATGGGGTTTGTCGCTTTGGGCTGGATGACCCAAGGCCAAGCGCTTTGTGTGCCTATGGTAATATTGGGGTTGTTCTTGATGGTCCGATCTCAATCTCAAGTAGACGCTGAGACGGGTGCCATTGCAACTGTGCAAAAGC
>Ga0115566_10001730_pt1 | contig 18488 bp, 14 predicted proteins | sample COGITO_mtgs_1204_3_FD_87173 | JGI IMG/M metagenome (GOLD analysis project Ga0115566, IMG submission 87173) | Pelagic marine microbial communities from North Sea - COGITO_mtgs_120405 | ecosystem: Environmental > Aquatic > Marine > Epipelagic | place: Germany:Helgoland, sampling site Kabeltonne...
GATTTCTTGACCGGTGTTGGGCAACAATGCCTGGCAAGTGATGAGATCTTGGTTGCGATCGAAGTCCCGACGCCAGCGGCGCGAACCAAGGATGCCTACCTGCGCTTTATCCCTAGAACTGAAATGGATATTGCTGTCGCCGGTGCAGCCGTTAGCGTGACACTCGATGACGACGGGGTTTGCACCCGCGCTCGCGTCGCCATCGGCGCGGTTGCCCCGACCGCGATGTTAGTGCCCAGTGCAGCCGATGCCTTGATTGGCACAAAACTTGATGATGATGCACTGCTCGCGGCAGCAGCAGCGTCCAGTCAGGCGGCCAATCCCATTTCAGATCGACGCGGTACGGTCGAATTCAGGCGTCACGTTGTTGGCGTACTCACAAAACGCGCCGCAAAAATCGCAGCAAACCGTGTAGGAGCAGTTTAATGAAAAGCCATATCGCAACGACCATTAATGGCGACCCGGTTGAGTTTTTATGTGACCCTTCACAGACTTTATTACAGGTGTTGCGCAACGACCTTGGGATGACGGGAACCAAGGAAGGGTGCGGCTCCGGTGACTGTGGCGCCTGCTCCGTAATCTTCGACGGTGAATTAGTTTGTGCTTGTCTTGTGCTTGGCGTTGAAGCGCAAGGTGCTTGCATCGAAACAGTCGAAGGCGTTGCCGCCCACGACCAACTCCACGTCATTCAAGAAAAGTTTCTAGAACACGCGGCGCTGCAATGTGGTATCTGCACGCCGGGATTGATTGTCTCAACAAAAGCATTGCTTGAGGAAAACCCAAGTCCAACGGAAGAGCAGGCCCGCTATTTCTTGGCTGGCAATCTCTGCCGCTGTACCGGCTACGACAAAATTATTAAAGCCGTGATGGACGCTGCGGCGACCATGCGCCAAGGAGCTTAAGATGAGCGAAGCACGCGAATTTAAACATATCGGACAAAGAACGATTCGGCCGGACGGATTTGATAAAGTGACCGGCAAGGCCAATTATGGCGCCGACCTCAGCTTACCCGGCATGATTTGGGGCGCGATTCTTAGAAGTCCACACGCGCACGCGAATATCAAAAATCTCGATGTCAGCCGAGCAGAAGCCAGCCCCGACGTACTTGCGATCGCGACTTTTGAAGATTTTCCATCGGTCAACGCAGCAGCGCAACGTGATGGTACCCAGCGCATGGATTTGATGGATACCGCTTGCAATATTTTAGCCAATCAAAAAGTCTTGTATCACGGTCATGCCGTGGCGGCGATCGCCGCACGCTCTGAGGCTGCGGCCATTGCAGCCCTTGACTTGATCGATGTTGAATATGAAGTGTTAACGCCCGTGCTCAACATCGATGATGCAATCAGCATCAATGCCCCTATTCTCCACGCCAATATGATGACGCAAGGGTTAGCAGAGCCTGCTACCGAGGCGTCTAACATTTCAGCACGAATGGAGCTTAAAAAAGGTGATATTGAAGCGGGCTTTGCGGCGGCGGACGTCATTGTTGAACGTGCTTATGACACGCCAACCGTTCACCAAGGGTATATTGAGCCGCATGCAACAACCGTCGCGTTTAATGAAAACGGGCCATCTATGATTTGGTGCCCGACGCAAGGGCACTTTGATGTCCGGGCACGGGTCGCTCAGTTATTGAATCTGGAACTTGGACAAATCAAAGTCGTAGCGAGCGAGATTGGCGGCGGGTTTGGCGGTAAAACAACGGTGTACTTAGAACCGGTTGCGCTCATTTTATCGAAGAAATCAGGTCGGCCCGTCAAGATGGCGATGTCCCGAGGAGATGTTTTCAGGGCCTCTGGGCCGGCATCGGCCAGTCAGAGCAGGATCAAGATCGGGGCGAAAATGGATGGCACCATTACCGCGATGCAAGCGACGTTGCATTACGAAGCTGGCGCATTCCAAGGCTCCCCCATGGGTCCGGGCTGCATGACAGTTTTTACCCCCTATGACGTTGAGAACCTGTATGTAGAGGGCTTTGATGTCGTCGTGAACAAACCTAAGGTTGCAGCTTACCGAGCGCCGGGCGCACCTCAGTCGGAATTTGCGGCCGAAATGGCGGTCAATGAACTGGCCAAGAAAATTGGCATGGATCCCATAGAACTCCGTTTAAAGAACGCTGCGAGAGAGGGTACGCAAACAATTTACGGACCAAAATTAAAAGTTGTGGGTCTGGAAGCTTGCCTTGAAGCGGCAAAATCATCCCCTCATTACAATGCACCGATACCAGAAAATGTTGGACGCGGCCTAGCCTCAGGGTTTTGGTTTAATATAGGCGGGCAGTCCAGCGTGATTATCAATCTAAATCCCGACGGCACCGGCACGATCATCGAGGGGTCCCCCGACATCGGCGGCTCACGCGCATCCATGCAAATGATGGCGGCAGAAATCCTGGGTATCGCGCCCTCAAACTTGAATCCTATCGTGGCCGATACCGAACATGTCGCCTACAACCAGACCACTGGCGGCAGTCGAACCACTTTTGCAACCGGCATGGCAGTCGTTGAAGCAGCAGAAGATATCGTTGAACAACTCAAAGCGCGCGCCGCGGCCATGTGGAATGTCACCGCAGAGCAGGTCGACTTTAGAGATGGCGTCGCGCACAACCTGTCAGGGGAGGACCAGTTAACCCTGGCGGAGATTTGCGCCTCAGCAGAAAAAACGGGCGGTCAAATTTCGGGACGGGCCAATATCAACGCGCGTGGCGCCGGCCCGAGTTTTGCGGTCCATATCTGTGACATCAAAGTGGATCAGGAAACAGGCAAGACCGACGTCGTGCGCTATACGGCCATTCAAGATGCCGGTAAGGCGATCCATCCCAGTTATGTTGAGGGCCAATTCCAAGGCGGGGCGGTACAAGGCATCGGTTGGGCTTTGAATGAAGAATATGTCTATAACAAGGAGGGGGTTATGGAGAATGCCGGGTTCCTTGATTATCGGATCCCGCTGGCGTCAGACCTGCCTGAGATCGAGACCATCATTGTCGAGGTTCCTAACAGTTTTCACCCCTTCGGCGTGCGCGGCGTGGGAGAAACCGGGATTATTCCACCGCTTGCAGCGGTCGGGACGGCGGTCGCTGAGGCGATTGGACAACCGATCAGTTCGCTACCGTGTTCGCCGCCCAAAATTCTAAAGCTACTCATGGCAGAGCACTAGGTTTGACATGGCGCTTGTCTGCTTTAACGCCGCGCTCGAAAAACAGGCGGGTTGCCCGAGCCTGACGGTGACTGCTCAAAATTACCGCGCGCTGCTTGAGGAATTGACCCTTAGGTTGCCGCAGTTGACGCAAGAAGTGCTTACGCCATTAGCTTTAGTGATCGATGGCGAGATTGTGCAAGAACCCTTCTTAGCCGATTTTTCGGCCGACGCGGAACTGCACTTTATTGAGAAAATTGCGGCGGGGTAATACTCAAGGTCTGCTGATCAAGCGGATTAATGTGAAGGGTGATACTCGGGCGCCTCCTCATTTTATCGAGCAGCAGGGCCCATAAGGAACCCGGGTGCGCCCCGAATAAACCTGACGGCAGGTCCCGCCTTCACCTTACCGACATACCACGACCAATCTTTTATCAAAGGAAAAAACATAGCCTATGATTGACGAGGCGACTGCGCAAAAGCAATTTGCGCATTTATTCAATGCAGCGCCCAGCTTTGCAGCGCGATCCCCTGGACGAATTAACCTGATCGGGGAACACATTGACTATTGCGGCGGCCTGGTCATGCCGATGGCCATCGCGCAAAGCACGTGGGGTTGGTACCGATTTAATGGCACGTCTCAAATCCGGATTTACAGTACGCGCTTTGAAACGCTTTCGATCTTTAACCCCCATAATGTCATTCAATCGCCCAAAGGCACCTGGGAAGATTACGTTCAGGGCATTCTGAACCTGGGCACGCATCGGCAGGCAGGGTGCGGGTTCGATCTCTGGGTAACGTCTGATCTCAATGCCGGCGGCTTATCGAGCTCTGCGTCCTTCTTAGGGCTTTTAGCGCTCGTGAATCATCATGCGTTAACGGGGGAATTGATTGAGCTAAGCGATATAAGTCATCGTTTAACGTTGGCATTATTGTGTCAGCAAGTTGAGAATCAATTTGTCGGCGTGCCATCCGGTATCATGGATCCGGCAAGTGTTTTAATGGGTGGTTTGATGACCCTCGATTGTCGCACCCTTAAATTTCACCGATTGCGCGCCATCCCTGAGAGCCATCGACTCGTGATTATGGATACGGGCGTACCCAGAACCCTCGCCGCATCAGGTTACGCACAACGGGTGGCTGAAGTCACCGCGATTGAAACCCGCATTGCCGATAAAGGTCTGTTCAATGAGTCTCCGCGTTCTTCAGGACTTGCAACGCTACCAGAAGATCAGGTGGCTCAGGTTTTGTCCTGGCTTGCATCGGATCCCCTTAAGGCCCGGGCCCGCCACATTTTTACTGAGCAGGCGCGGGTCGCACAGTCTGCACTGACGGTCGACAATAACGACATGCCGGCTTTGGGTCGTTTAATGAATGAGAGCCATCAATCGCTGTCAGTCGACTACGAGGTAAGCTGCCCGGAACTTGATCTCATCACCCAGCTAAGCCTTGATTCGGGTCTGGCGCTCGGCGCTCGGATGACCGGCGCGGGTTTTGGCGGCTGCGCCATCAGCCTCGTGCCCGTTGAACACCTCGAGGCGCACCGAGTATGGGTTACGAACGCCTATCAGCAGCAGACCGGTAAAGAGCCCGTATTGTTGGCCACAGAGGTGGCGGAGGGTGCTGAAATCATTCCTCTTTGAACGGTAAGGCCGGTCAAGGTCTTTAAGATCTCAATTCGCGTGAGGTAGCTCTAAATCAAGCGCCGCGCTTAAATCTTGCAAGGCTTGGGCCTCATTCAGAACCTTTATCGTCGTCATCCCCAGGGCTTTTGCGGGCTTTAAGTTGATCCCAAGGTCATCAATGAATAACGCCTCTTTTGGCTCAATCGACAGGGCTCGACAAGCCATTAAGTAAATCTCAGGGTTGGGCTTGCGAATGCCCACCAAGCTGGACTCGATTACGGTATCAAACAGCGCCATAACCTCAGCAACGGCTTGGGCCTTGGACTCAGAGCGTGCCATCCCGGCGCCTTGACCGCTTTTGACATTATTGGTAATGCAGCCAACGGCATGGGATTGCTTGATCTGTTTAAGCGCTTGCACCATGCGCGGCCGAATATCGCCAGACAGCAAAGCCAGTACCGAATGACCACCGATCGAATGCCCACGGGCTGCTGATTCCGCTGCAAAAGCTGCATCAAAGGCCTGGGCGGACATCTGATTGCGCTCGAACTGGGCCCAAGCATTGGTATCGGGATTGGTTGCATTGATTGAGCGAATAAAATCGACTGGCAAACCGTTCGCTCGCTCGTAACGATTGAACGCTTCAAACGGGCTAGACGTCAAAACGCCGCCAAAGTCCCAAAGAACTGCTTTAATCAAAACTTCCCCTCCTTGTGCCACGTTTAAACGAGTCTCGTATGAGGCGCGTTTCGATCAATTCTCATCAGCCGACATTCATTTCGAACGTTGCGGAATCGGGCCGCGCGAGGCCTCGTTGCGATTGCTCAATGGCAGCCAGCATGATTTTGATCTCGTTGGATTCGCCGATTTCTTGACGCACTTCGGCGACCGCCTCTTCCAAACGAAGATCACGCGTAAACAAGATCCTGAAGGCTTTACGAATTTCCTTGATTTTGTGTTTTGAGAACCCCGCGCGTTCCAGCCCAACCTTGTTGACAACGCGCATATGGGCTGGAAAGCCCTCTGCAATGGTGTAAGGCAGGACGTCCTGAACCACACGCGCCATCCCGGCAACCATTGCAACGGGTCCAATTTGGCAAAATTGATGGACCGCCGCCAAACCGCCGATATTGGCATAATCACCTACAACAACATGACCCGCGAGGGTCGCGCTATGACTCATCACCACATGGTTGCCGACCTGACAATTATGAGCGACATGGGCCTGAGCGAGTAGGGCGCAATCATTGCCAATCACCGTCTCACTACCGGCTTCGGTGCCGCTGTGCACAGAAACAAATTCCCTCAGCGTATTTCGATCACCGATTCGGGTGTATGACACAGACCCTTTATGGCGCTTTTGATCCTGAGAGTCGATGCCCAAGGTGACAAACGGATACACCGTGCAATCTTCGCCAATGCTGGTATGGCCGTCGACCACCACATGACTCTTTAGGCACGTTCGGGCGCCAATCTCCACATCCTCACCAATCGTGCAAAACGGGCCGATCACGCAATCTGATCCAATTTTGGCATTTGGATGCACGACGGACAGCGGGCTAATCTCGGTCATATTCTAGTTCCATAATGATGATCGGCAGAGGCTACAAGACTTTTTACTAGCGCAAATTTCCAGATTCTCCCCAATATGTCAAAGTTTTATTCTTTTAGCGCAATGCTATACTGCGCCCCTCATTGATCAGCGCTCATCACTTTGCGCCAGACCGGGACCGCCTATGCTTGATGTCAGCCATCTTACCCAATTCAACAAGCAAGACCTGCTTGAATGCGGTTATGGCAATATGTTTGGTCCAGGCGGCGCTCACCTCCCCATCGATGAAATGTTGATGCTTGATCGCATTACATCGATTACGAAAGAGGGCGGTAAGGCGGGTAAAGGTCAGATTATCGCAGAACTCGATATCAATCCTGATCTTTGGTTTTTTAACTGCCATTTTGTGGATGATCCGGTGATGCCTGGTTGCCTCGGTTTGGATGCCCTGTGGCAACTCTTAGGATTCTTTTTAGCATGGAAGGGCAACCCGGGTTTAGGGCGCGCCTTAGGTTGTGGCAAAGTCGCCTTTAGAGGGCAGGTCTTGCCAACAAATCAACTGCTGCGGTACGAGATTGACGTGACTCGAATTCGAGAAGGTAAAACTGTATTGGGTATCGCCGATTGTGCTGTGCTGGTCGACGGTAAGCAGATCTACACCGCCGAGAGCATCAAAGTTGGGTTGTTCACGTCGTTGGATGATTTTAAATAAGCCGACTGCATCAAGCAGGGCAGGTTATCGACTGGGCCGAATCGTTGACCAGGACCCCTAGGAGCGAAACGTTATGAAAAGAGCTGTGATCACAGGAATGGGGATTGTTTCGCCATTAGGAAACTCCCTTTCAGAAACGCTCGCTGCGCTTCAAGCCACTCGCTCTGGCATTCAATACCAGCCCCTTTATGAAGAAATGGGCCTTCGCTCTCACATCGCTGGCAGCATCGAAATCGATCAAGAAGCGCTAATCGATCGTAAGTTGAGGCGTTTTATGGGGGATGCCGCGGCATTTTCCTACATTGCGCTGAAAGAGGCGCTAGCCGATTCTGGCCTTGAGCCCGATGATATCTCCAACGAGCGAACCGGGATCGTTGCAGGCTCAGGTGGTGCCAGCTCTTCGAACTTAATCGAATCAGCCGACATTCTTAGAGAAAAAGGGCTCAAGCGAGTGGGACCCTATCGGGTCACCCGCACCATGAGTTCAACGGTCTCCGCCTGCTTGGCAACCGCTTTTTCGATCAAGGGCATCAACTATTCGATTACGAGTGCCTGCTCGACCAGCGCGCACTGTATTGGCCATGCTCTAGAGCAAATTCAACTCGGTAAACAGGATATCGTTTTCGCTGGCGGCGGAGAGGAGGAGCACTGGTCGATGAGCGCTTTATTCGATGCAATGGGTGCCTTGTCGACCAAACGTAACCAAACCCCTGAAACCGCCTCTAGAGCCTTCGATGTCGACCGTGACGGCTTTGTCATCGCGGGTGGCGCGGGCTTTGTCATTGTCGAAGAGCTTGAACATGCTAAAGCGCGCGGCGCCAAAATTTATGCGGAGGTAAAAGGCTATGCGGCCACCTCCGATGGTTTTGATATGGTTGCGCCATCGGGCCAAGGCGGAGAACGCGCGATGCGGGTCGCCATGGACGGAATCGATGAGCCGATCGATTACATAAACGCGCATGGTACGAGCACCCCCGCTGGGGATCCCTCAGAAATTGCGGCGGTGCACCGACTTTTTGGCGAATCGATGCCAAAAATAAGCTCGACAAAATCCCTGAGCGGTCACTCTCTTGGCGCCGCTGGCGCGCACGAGGCGATTTACTCGCTGCTGATGCTAGAGCACGACTTTATTTGTGCCTCAGCCAACATCACAACCCTTGACCCAGAACTGGCATTCGCCCCGATCGTGACCGAGCGAATTGATCAGGCAGGGCTGACAACGGTTATGTCCAACAGTTTTGGCTTTGGCGGCACCAATGCCTCATTGGTTTTCCAAAAACTTCACGCCAGCTGAACACTTGACCCTTCACCGGTGGATCTCATGTCCAAGCCTTTGATTGTTGTCGTCGAGGACGAAACCGATATCCAAGATATCATTACCTATAATCTTAAACGGGAAGGCTATGACGTTTTAACGGCCAGCCGCGGTGATCAAGGCTTATCTCTGATCCAAGCCAAGAATCCAGATTTGGTCATTCTCGATATCATGCTACCCGGGATTGATGGTCTAACAATTTGTCAGCAGCTACGGGCGAGTCCAAAAACCAAAGCATTACCAATTATTATCTTGTCTGCAAAAGAAGAAGAGTCAGATATTGTGATTGGTTTAGGTCTGGGCGCCGACGATTATATTCCGAAACCCTTTAGTCCGCGTGAATTGCTCGCTCGTGTGAAAGCTGTTTTAAGGCGCTCTTTTGCGCAAAAATCTCAAGCGCAGGATCAGGATCAAATTCGTCGCGGCGATCTCATTATTGATATAGACCGTCACCAGGCGATCCATCAAGGCACTGCCCTAAAACTGACTGCCACCGAATTCAAGCTGCTCTTGGTACTCGCGAGCCACCCAGGTCGGGCTTTTTCAAGAGAACAATTGTTAAATCGCGTCGTGGGCGATGCTGTTGTCGTCGTCGATCGTAACATCGATGTTCATATACGCTCAGTTCGAAAGAAGTTAGGCGCGCAAACCGGCTTGATCGAAACTGTGCGAGGTGTGGGGTATCGGTTTGCTGATCAGAGATGATCCCAGGATCTATCAATCGAAACTGCTTTGGCAAGTCTGGGGATTACTTTGCGCACTGGTCCTGATTTCCGCGCTCAGCATCGGATATTTTGCAGCCCAACAAGTCGCATCAGATGCTCGAACGGAGATTGAGGAATCTTTAGGTCATCAAGTCCGACTCCTTAAGCAGCTCTATGATCCGCTGATCCTTGGAGAGGCCGCGCTACCTCTGATCGAGTCTGAGCAACGCATTACGGTTTTAAGCGCCGATGGCGCCGTCCGCAGTGACAACCGAGAAGATGCGAGCTTAATGGACAATCATATTGGGCGCCCCGAGATCATTGCGGCCAGCGCGCCTACCACCGCTGCAACGGGGCTTGGCATCGCCGAGCGATACAGTACAACCCTGCAACGAGACATGCTGTATGTCGCCTTAGCATTGGGGTCAACGGATGCGCCGACGGGTTACGTACGAGTGAGTATGCCGTTGACCAGTATTGAGCAAAAGGTCAATGCGATGCGCTTGCAGGTGAACCTTCTTACTGTGGCTTTGACTTTTATTGCAATTCTGATTGGGTTGTATTTTGCACGAAGAATCGTGCTGCCTGTGCTCAGGATGACCCAAGCTTCGGTCCTTATGGCCAGCGGAGAGTTTAGCCTTAGACTCGATGAGGGGCATGCCAACGAGCTTGGCAGTCTAGCGCGCGCATTGAACGAACTGGCGGCGGGCACGGAAGCAAAAATGCAAGAGATAACCGCACGTCAAAACGAACTGGCGGCGGTGTTACAAGGCATGACAGAGGGCATTATTGCGCTTAACGCGGATCAGGCTGTGATCCAAATCAATCGATCCGCTGAGACCATTTTGCATCTTGAGTCTTCGGGCGTCCTAAACAAGCCATTTCAGAGCCTTCAAATCGCCCGAGATCTTAGCGAAATCGTAACGTTGGGCTTTAAAGCGACCGTGCCCCAATCTCATACGTTAACGCTCGATGGGCGGCGCCTTGAAGTTTCAGCGTTGCGTCTCGGTGACGCGACGGTCGAAGGCATGATTTTAGTCCTGCGGGATACAACGGAACTTCAACGCCTAGAACGCATTCGAACCGATTTCGTTGCCAATGCCTCGCATGAGCTTAAAACACCGATCTCGGCGCTGCGAGGGTTCATCGATACCGTAATCGATGATACCGACATGCCAACTGACACTCGACGATCGTTTTTAGCCCGAAGCCAACAACAGATCCATAGACTGGCTTCAATTGTTCAAGACTTGTTGCAGCTGTCTCGTTTGGACACGGGCCACAGCCCTGACTCGGATAAAACGCTGGTCTTAAGTGAAGTCGTGCGCGAGGTCTACCTGACCAAAACAATCGATGCTGAAATCAAGCAGATTCAACTGATGTACGAGGCAAGCCTCGACTGCCAACAGAAAACCATTCGGGGGCGTGCCAATGACCTAGAACTCATGGTCTCAAACCTTATCGACAACGCGATCAAGTACAGCGATCAGGGCAGCACAGTTTCCCTAAAACTATCAATGACCGGACCGGAATCCATCACGCTCAACATAACAGATCAAGGTGTCGGCATTCCGGCAGAAGAACACGACAAAATTTTTGAACGTTTTTATCGAGTCGATCCCGCACGCTCCCGCGACAAAGGCGGGACTGGCCTGGGTTTATCCATTGTAAAACACGTCGTCGAGCGCCATCAGGGGCGCATCGAGCTGGTATCCAGCCCCGGACAAGGCGCGAGTTTTTCAGTGATTTTTCCGACCCTGAAAGCCAGCTAAACGTGCCACAAGCCCTTTGGCAGACGGTTGCGCTTACGGTTGCCGCCAAGCTTCACGCTTTACCCGTCGCAAGCGATCCTGTATCTTCGCTGGCCTGACAGCTCACTCAATTATGGATCTTTCATCGATGCCCTCGTTGAAAGATCGGAACGCCAACATGTCCATTGCGCAACCGCCCCAAGACGGCGAAGCAAGCACAACAACGTCCCCCGAAATCCAACTCAAAATCTGGGAGCTGGCCTGGCCTTCCATCCTTGGAAATTTGTTATTTTCCATTATTGGCATCATCAGCATCAAAATCGTAGGTAGCCTCGGTTCTGAGGCGGTTGCAGCAGTCACCACGGGCCACCGACTATTTTTTGCCATACAGGCTGTCTTAATGGCCGTGTCAGCCGGAACGACCGCCATGGTTGCGCGGGCTTGGGGGGCTAAAAACTATGCCGAGGCGGCACGGGTCACCAGCGCCTCGCTTTGGGTTGGCAATGGCGTGGCTTTGACACTGACGGTCCCCTGCATCGTGTTCGCTTATGACATCGCGAGCGTTTTCGGCCTGAATGAAACAACGACTCGCCTCGCCGCTGAGTTCATCCAAATCTTGGCCCTATTCAACGTTAGCTTTGCCATCAACATGATATTGGGCGCCGCACTGCGCGCATCTGGCGATGCCAAAACCCCTTTGTGGATCGGGGTTCTGATGAATATCGTCAATGTTTTTTTAGTTTACGCACTCGTGTTCGGGCATTTCGGCTTACCGAAAATGGGCACGAGCGGGGCGGCGCTTGCCAGCGGGTTATCCTTTACCGTTGCCGCCGTGGTCCTATTGCTCGCGCTCTACGGTAAGCAACTCAGGATCCAAGCAGGGGGCGCAGGGTCAATAACCGTGGCACGTGTAAAACAGCTCTATCAAATAGGTTACCCAGCGGCGGTTGAGCAATTCATCTTTCAGTTGGGGTTTATTGGCTTTTTGTGGCTCGTTGCGTATTACGGTACAGCGCCTTATGCGGCTTACGGCATCGGCGTACAAATTCTAAGCCTCTCCTTCGTTGTTGGCTTTGGGTTTTCCATTGCTGGCGCGACCTTGGTTGGCCAGTATCTCGGCGCCCAACAGCCTGAGGAAGCGGCGAAACAGGGTTGGCGGGCAACCCGGTTGGCCATCATCAGCATGATGTCGTTATCGATGGTGATCATGTTCTTTGCTCGGGAAATCTCAAGTTATTTGATTGATGATGCCGAGGTCATCCACTACACCGTCATCTTCATCTACATTCTTGGCTTCGCCCAGCCCCTGATGGGCATCGAGTTCACGTTGAGCGGCTGCTTAAGAGGCGCAGGCGATACCCGCTATCCCTTACTCGCTACCATGGTTGGACTGATTGGGGTTCGGGTGGGCTTGGCGGCGCTGTTCACCTATTTAGGATTGTCCGTCACTTGGATCTTCGCCGCCCTCTTAGGCGACTATCTCATTAAAGCTCTGATGTTATCTCATCGTTTTCGATCTGGGCGTTGGAAAAATAAAATGAAGCGTTACGAGTTTGACAATACCCCATAAATTGGGGGGCCCGGTCCAACCGGAGATTCTGCTTTTACTGTATAAAAATACAGCTTAAACTAAAAGCATGCAGCCGTTCTCAACCGATCCCAACCTCAATCCATTTTATTACCTGGACTACTTAGACTACCTTCTGGCCTTTGTTTTAAAGCGATCCGGAGCGGTTTTGAAAGGCGCGGAGCGGGACCGTATCCAAGTTTTTCAAGCGTTACCCAAACCGGCGCGTGCCTTGTATGCCCGTCTATTACAACGCAAGGGCGCTTATTTTCGCATTGACAAGTTAGCCTACTCCGAAATACCAAGCGTTAATGCAGCCGTTCAAAAATTGATCAAGGCGGGATTTTTACAGGCGATCAGTGGGGCCCGTCAGGACCTGTGCCTGAGTCTTCGGACCGTCAAAGAGCTCAAGCAACTGCCGGTCGTGGCCGGTTTGGGACTGGGCAATGCGTCACGCACCCAAATCGAACAGGCTATCGCGGAGACAGGCACCGAATTGCCCGACCTTAAAATCGTGTGTGTGCGCGAGCAAACCCTGATGGCACTGTGCCAGCACCTGTTTTTTGGGAATGAATATCAAGATCTAAGTGAATTTGTCTTAAGCGATTTGGGTCTTCAGCGATTCGAGACAGTTGACCTGAGCCTGAGCCCGGCATTTACCGCGCGGGCTGATCTCGACCTACTCCGCCTTATCGGAATGCTTCGACAATGGGCAAAATCGTTGGCGCGAGAAAGTCTAAAACTCAAAAGGCTGCCGGACGAGACCGGCCAAATACAGCTAATCAAGGCCTTGACCAATCTGACCGAAATGGTGCCCCGCGCCAGCGAACACCCACTTGTCACGCGCGCCTTGAACAAACTTCACCTAAGCTTGGGCCGCATTTATGAGCGGTGCGGCCTGAGCAGTGAGGCGCTAGGGTGTTACCAAAAATCCGATCTAGCAGACGCTTTAATGCGGCAAGCTCGACTGCAGATCAAATCGGCACCAGACGCCGCAGTGTCACTTTGCAAAACGATCCTTAAGACGTCTAATGACCCAGAGGCGCGACACTATGCCAAACGCGTGTTGCGTGCCAATCACGGGGCGCTCAACGCGGCGGCAGCCAGGGCACCCACACCCCTTCGGGTTGACCAAATCAGCATCCGCCTGAACGACGCGATCCGGGTTGAACACCACGTGATTGCGTACTTTGCTGAACAGGGGCGGGTTGCGGTGCACATCGAGAACCATCTCTATCCGGCACTGTTCGGGTTGCTATTTTGGGAGGTGATCTTCACCCCGGTTTCCGGCGCTTTTCACCATCCCTTCCAGCGCGGCCCCTCGGATCTCGATGAGGCTGATTTTTTCAATCGCCGCGCACCAATCTTTGCGCAACGATTCGAAACCCTGTCGAGCTTAGCCCAGCGACAACAACAATTAAGACAGTGTTTTGAGGAAAAGTTCGGATTGGCTAACCCGTTTGTACATTGGTCAGCGATCGAATTGCCGTGGCTTTTATTTGTCCTGCGCCACACATCCTGGCCTACCTTGTCGGCTGTTTTTTATCGAATATTGCAGAACCCTAAAAAGTTCCGCTCAGGCTTTCCCGACCTCCTCGTCTTTCATAGAGGTCATTACGAATTGATCGAGGTCAAAGGTCCCGGCGACCGTTTACAAACGCACCAAACCGCCTGGCTTCGCTTCCTGAGCGACCAAGGGCTTGCGGTATCGGTGCTGAATGTCGTCGATACAGCCGATTTGGCAGCGACCCCATGAGCTTGTCAGATGCCGCACTGACCCCGTCTAAACTGCCAGAAACCTCGGGCGGCTTACAGCTTAAGTTCTCGGTCGGGGCGATCGCCGCGTTTATGCCGAGCGGTGATCTCAATGCTCGAATCACCCACCAAACCTCAGCCATGGAAGGCATGCAAACGCATCAGAAAGTGCAACGATCGCGCGGCCCTGGCTACCAAAAAGAAAAAACGGTGCGAACAATCCAGTCGATTGGCCAACACCAGATGACCCTCAGCGGTCGAGCCGATGGTTACCATCCCGCTGAAGGCGACCAACTTGCCTGGGTCGAGGAAATTAAGACGACCCGCATGCCGATTGAGCACATCCCAGATTCGGTCCAACAGCAGCATCACAATCAATTGATTCTATATGGGCACCTCATTTGTGAGGCAGAGCAATTAGATGAAATCGAACTGCGCTTAATCTATGTGAACCCTGACAGCGCTTTAGAAACCGTGATTGCACGCACTCGATCAGCCGAGGCCTTAGCCGATCAATTTGAAGCGCTCTTGGAACCCGTTGTCGCTTGGTTTAGCGCGCGAGGGGAATGGTTCCAAAAGCGGAACACGGCCTTACAAGATCTGTCCTTTCCGTTTAACGACTTTAGACCGGGCCAACGCCAAATCGCCGAGGCGGTGTATCGCAGTAGTCTGCAGGGCGGCCAACTCTTGCTGCAAGCACCCACCGGACTGGGAAAGTCGATGGCCAGTTTATTTCCAACCCTGAAGTCCTTACCAAAAACTCAGGTCGAAAAAATATTTTACTTGTCGGCAAAAACCGCAGGGCAAGCTAGCGCTGAGGACGCGCTCGCGCAGATTCATGCGCAACGACTGCCCATCCGCTCCCTCACCATTACTGCGAAGCGCAAAGCCTGTTTTAATCCTGAACAACCCTGTGATCCAAACTACTGCGACTATGCCAAAGGCTATTTTAACCGACTGCCCCAGGCATTAGAGGCGGTTCGCGGTGAACCTGGTCATTGGGACAAGGCGCGCCTGGCAACCCTTGCGCAAACCTATCAAGTCTGTCCCTTTGAACTGAGTCTCGATGCCGCTCGGGAAGTAGACGTCATTGTCTGTGACTACAATTATTTGTTCAGTCCAAGCACGCGTCTAAAACGATTTTTTGAAGAGCGAAGAGGACGCTACAGTGTGCTACTCGATGAGCTCCACAATTTAGTCGATCGAGGTCAGGATATGTTTTCTGCCGAAGTCCAAAAGCATCAATTTCAGGCAGCAAAAAAAGAGAGCAGGGCAACCTACCCGAGTTGCGTCAAGGTCTTGAACCAGGTCAATCGCGCCTTCTTGACGCTTAGCAAGTCGCTTGCTTCGAAAGAAGCCGAAATTGAGGTCAACGCCGAGACCCTGAAGCCCTTGTGCACCTGTCTGCAGCAATTTCTAACCTTCCTTGAGACGCTCGACGCGCCGCAGGGCCTTCCGGCCGAGCTCACTCAATGTCTATTTGATGCGCACCGGTTTCTTCAGGTTTTCGACAAGCTCAGCGACGATTACACCACCTTGATATTCGACAGCCAAAATAACACCACCGTCCGGTTAGCCTGCGTACATCCTGGACAGCAACTGCAAGAAGGTTATGCCCTAGCCGATACAGTGATTGGATTTTCAGCGACGCTGTCGCCAAAGGCCTACTATGGCGATTTGCTTGGGTTTAAAACCCGTGCGCAATGGCTGAAGGTGCCGTCACCTTTTGCCGCCGAAAAACAGCTCACGCTGATTGCATCCCATGTCCCCGTTAGTTTTCAACATCGTAGCAAGGCGATTCCAGACCTGTTACAGCTGATAAAAACCTTGATCGCTGGGAAGCGCGGCAACTACCTCGTGTTCTTTCCATCCTATGCTTTCTTAGGAGACGTCCGAGCTGCGTTTGAGACGATGTTCCCAAACACCGCGCTGTACTGCCAAACCCGTGATATGTCCGATGACGCGGTGAGGGCCTTTACAGATGGCTTTACCGAGGATTCAGAGCGCCTTGGGTTTGCCGTTATGGGGGGCCGCTTCGCAGAAGGCATTGATTTAAAAGGACAGCGTTTATCCGGCGTGATGATTATCAGCCTAGGACTTGCCCCTAAAAGCCTTGCCCAGGAAGCTTTGTTGCGGCGCATGCAATCACAGCGTGATCGCCAACCCTTAGCAGACGCCGAGGTCCAGCCGCGCGCATTACAAGCCAATGGGTACGATGTTGCGTACCGCTATCCAGCCCTGCAACGCGTGATCCAAACAGGGGGTCGCGTCATTCGCAGCGAAAACGATCAAGGCATCGTGCTGCTCGTCGACCCAAGGTTCAACGCACCTGATAACCAGGCTTATTTACCCGAGCACTGGCAAACAAAAATTATTCAGAGCAACCAAGAACTTAAGGCTAAGCTCAAAACCTTTTGGCGATCCAGCGCGGACTCAGCCTAATTTCGCAGAACGTCGGTGCGTTAGGTCTTGGCGCTATTTTTTCGATACACTCAGCCTTGATCAAATTTAGAGAGCTGCATTATGAAACTAGGAGTAGTCCTGCCACACAATGAAATTGGCAACGACGCTGGCGCAATTCGAGCGTATGCGCAAGGGATTGAAGCACTTGGCGCGCAGCATCTCTTGGTGTATGACCATGTGCTCGGTGCAGACGCCAACCGGCCCGGTGGCTGGCGCGGTATGTATGACAGCCAAGTTGCCTTCCATGAGCCCCTGACATTTCTGAGCTTTGTAGCTGGCGTTACGCAATCGATCGAGCTGGTTACAACCGTCATGATTCTGCCGCAACGCCAAACCGCTTTAGTTGCTAAACAAGCAGCAGAGTTGCAGATTCTTTCAGACAATCGCTTTCGACTCGGCGTTGGTACCGGTTGGAACAAAATAGAGTACGAGGCCCTCGGGGTGCCCTTTAAAAATCGGGGCAATCGGCAGGCTGAGCAAGTCGAACTCTTGCGGAAGCTTTGGCAGGAAGATGTTTTTAGTTTTGACGGGGACTTTCATACTGTCAATGCGGCCGGCATCAATCCAAGGCCCAGTCGAGATATCCCAATTTGGTTTGGCGGCAGCGCAAAAAGACTACTGGCGCGCTGCGCGCGTCAGGGCAACGGTTGGATGCCGCTTATGGGCGCCAACCAAGCCGCGGCGGACGCCATTGCTTACCTGAAAGAGACCCGAGCCAGACTTGGTTTGCCTTGGGAAAGCTTTGGTATTCAGGCACAAGCACAGTTCGCAGGTGGTTCGCCCGAGCGCTGGGCAGGACACTTTCAAAAATGGCGAAACCTGGGTGCGACCCATATGGCGTTTGCAACCCATAATGCGGAGCCGACGAACGTCGACGGGCACCTTAAACGCCTCGAAAATTACTTTCAGATCATCCGCGAGTTGACCGCCGGGGCCGCATGAGACCTTAAAGGCGGATCTTGAAAGGCTGCTCTTGGCAGACGTTGATTCCATAAGGCGATGACCTTGCGTGGGCGCCCAGCGGGTAATGGGGCGCAGCAAAAGCGTTTAACCCGAGGCTGGCATAATCCTCGTCACACCGCTAGCGGGCGCCTAGACAAACCACGGCCTGTTTTAGGACGACACCGAGATACCCTGAGCTTTAAATCATAATCGCGCCGTTAACAGGGCGCTCGCAGTTGAGTATGCGGGCAAGCAGCGTCATCAATTTCGATGACAGTCCGCAATGAAGGCGCAAGTTTTTACCGATCCGGCCGAACCCATGTTAAGCAGCTGGCTGGTATGCCAGTATTTTATCAGCGCAACCGTTCAAACGAGATCACAGCCATTGCTTTAACTGACTCAGGTGTTGGATTTCATTTTCTCGCTTGCCGTCACCCCCCGGCAGGTACTGCAGGGTCGTCATGCCAGCGGCCTGGCCCGCAGCAACGCCCGGGCCAGAGTCTTCGATCACCAGGCACTGCCAAGGCTGCACGCTATTGTGTTGGGCTGCCAATAAAAACACATCGGGCGCTGGCTTACCGCGTGCAACATCCTCAGCACTGAAAATCTGGCCCTCAAACAAATCCAAAAGGTTGGCCGCACGAAGACTCAACCTGATTTTGTCGTGCGCGCCACTCGAGGCAACGCAGAAGGGGTGTTGCAGCCCCCCTAATAACGCTCTGAGTTCGGGATCTGGCAGCAGATCGGTTTCTAGCGATTTGAGCGTAGCGGCCTGCAAGGCATCCCAAAAGTTGGGCGGCAAGGGCAGATCAACCCGTGCGTTAATGAATTCTCGGGTATCTGCAAATGAGCGGCCAACGCAGGCGGATGCAAGCGCTTCGGCATCGCCAGCATAAGGCAGCAGAGCACGACTTAAGAGCGCGTGGGCGAGGGGTTCTGAGTCCACTAAAACGCCATCACAATCAAA